>Ga0247609_10004734_pt1 | contig 13469 bp, 6 predicted proteins | sample 172DNAGHGlowgp2_FD_193487 | JGI IMG/M metagenome (GOLD analysis project Ga0247609, IMG submission 193487) | Sheep rumen microbial communities from Palmerston North, Manawatu-Wanganui, New Zealand - 1728 DNA GHGlow gp2 | ecosystem: Host-associated > Mammals > Digestive system > Stomach > Rumen ...
GGCCACGGGCACGGCGTGGATAGGCATTTTGTCGTATACCTTCCAGATCTACTTCGACTTCTCTGGCTATAGCGATATGGCCATCGGTCTCGGTAAGATGATGGGCTTCAAGTTCCCCGAAAACTTCAACGACCCCTACACCAGCCGCAGCGTCACCGAGTTCTGGAAACGCTGGCACATGACGTTGGGCAACTTCATCATGAACTACCTCTACATCCCGCTGGGCGGCAACCGCAAGGGCAAGGGACGCATGTACCTCAACCTGTGGCTCTGCTTCCTGCTGTCGGGTTTGTGGCACGGCGCCAGCTGGACCTTTGTCCTCTGGGGCGCCTTCCACGGCCTGTTCATCTGCGCCGACAAGCTCTTCCTGAAAGACCTGCTCAAGAAGGCGGGCAAATGGCCTGCCGTCATCCTCACCTTCCTCGTCGTCAACATGGGATGGGTGCTGTTCCGCGTCGACACCGCTGCCGATGCAGGTGGCTTCTACCAAGCTCTGTTCTCCTTCAAGGGCGGTACGACCCTGCCTGGCGACTGCCTGTTCTGGTTCACCTTCGCCTTGGCGGTGGTGTTCTCCTTCCTCACCCTCTTCAAAGGCGGACAGAAACTGCAGGACACCATCTTCGCCGACCACTACTCCAAAGGCCTGTCGTGGACGATGTTCGCCCTCTGCCTCGTATTACTTATCCTCTCCGCCGGCTCGCTTTGCGTCTCCGACTTCAACCCGTTCATCTATTTCAGATTCTGAGTCATGGAAAAGAAGCCCTGGTTCTTCATACAGTTCATCTGCTTCGCGACAGTCTTTGTAGCCATCTTGCTGCAAAGCTTCACCCATTTTGCCAAGATGAAACCGTTGGAAGGCTTTGACAAGGAAGAATCGGCACCCGTCGCACTGAGCTTTAAGACCTATTACGACGGCTCCTTCCAAGACTACCTGACCGAACACGCCAAGCGCAACACGGGCTTCCGTGAGTTCTTCATCCGCAACTACAACCAGATGGCATACTCCTGTTTCAACAAAATCACCAACGATAACATCGTCAAAGGGCGCAACCAGGAGTTGTATCTCAAGATGTATCTGAACGATGTCACTGGGAAAATGCTTGAGCAGGAATATCCAGACGTGGAAAGCGCCAAAGCGACAGCACGGAAAAACGTCGAAGAGACCTTGCGCCTCATCGACACCTTGCATGCCCACCATACCGATTTCCTTTTCATCTTCGCCCCCACCAAGCCGGCAACCTATCCCGAAATGATGCCCCGACGCTATCAGGAGCAAATCGCCGACTTCTCGTTGGAAGAATATTACATCGAACTGTTCAAGGAGAACGACATCCCACACATCGACTTCTACCACCACTTCCAGACCCTTAAGGAGAGCTTCCCCTATCCCTTGTATCCCCGCACGGGCACACATTGGTCTGAAGCCACCATCCCATACGTGGCCGACTCCATATTGAAGAAACTGACCGAAGTCACAGGTTGTCGCTTACCCTCCATCAAATACCTCGACGACAACCTCAGCACCGACTATTCCGTGCAGGACGGTGAGTTGGAAGCCTCGATGAACCTGCTGTTTCCACTCAACAAGCCCGCCATTCCGCGACCCGTGTTCGAACTCACCGACACTTTAGGTGCCGACAAGCCCAACCTGCTCGTCGTGGCCGACAGCTACTTCACCCAACTCAGGATTTCGCCTTTCGTCGATGCCTTCAACAATTGGGAATATTGGGTATACAACCGCGACGTGCAATCGTCGAACCCACAACACAAGTGGAAACAGCTCGACATGCTGCTTGATGCCAACAAAGTGCTGGAAAACGCCGACATCGTCATGGCCGTCTTCACTGCGCCGATGTACTACAACTACATGTTCGGCTTCACACAAACCGCACAAAACCTATATCAATACGGGGTCATCAGTGATGAAGCAGGCATTCAGGCCGCCATACAACTCATCAAGAACGACGAAAGCTGGATGAAAGCCGTCGAGAAACAAGCTGAAAAACGTGGCATCACGGTAGACGAAAACCTGCGCCTTAATGCCCAATATTTTCTTGAAGAACGCCAACGCAACAGAAATCAATCCTACTGAATATGAAAAAGCCCAACTCCATATTCTACGCCATCCTCTTCGGCCTCATGATGGTCTTTCTGTTCTCGTTCATGATACAAGAACACTTCAAGCCTTTTGAGTTCAAAAAAATGAACGGACGCTTTGCCATGGTCAACATGCCTGACTTCAACTTCAAAAGCTACAAGGACGGCTCTTTCCAAAAAGGCACCGAAAAATACCTTCAGACCCATTTTGGATTCTACGAGCCCATAGTGAGAGGCTACCATCAATATTGCTGGGATTTCTATAGGAAAAGCATGGTCAGTTACATCACCTGCGGCAAGGACAACTGGCTGTTTTACAATCATACCATAGAAAACTATTATGGTACGGAAATGTACAACTGGTATAAAGACGTGGAAGCCGCCCGGAAAGGCTACGAACGCGAGATTCGTCTTCTGAATAAGGTCAATGGCATCTTAAACCAATACGATGTGACCTTCATGACCGTCATCGCCCCCAGCAAAGGCACCATCTATTCCGAATTGCTGCCGAGAGGCGACTTCGACACTACCACGCTTAAAGCCGCCGACTATTATACAAAACGGTTCGACGAGCTCAATCTGCCCTACGTTGACATGACAGATGTTTTCTTCCAAATGAAAGACACCTGCTCGTTCTATTTGTTCCAACCCCTTGGCCACCATTGGAACTTCTCTTGTATCTATGCCGCCGACACGCTGTTTCACTATATGGAAAGTCTGAGAGACATCAAGATGCCACAGATCCAATACGGCGACAAATGGAAGGACAGCTGCTGCATCGGCAACGACAAGTTTACGGACCACGAATCCGAGTTGAATCTGATGCGTCCCATCAAATACAAGCCAAAATACAACTACAAGGAACGCGACTATTGGCTGGCTAGCGACTCTACCGTAACAAAACCGGCCGCACTCATCACCGGCAACTCATTCTATCTTTGGATGATGACTTACATCCCTCCGAAAGAATGTTTCTCCGATTTCCAATTCTGGTATTACAACAGAGTGGCATACCAAGGACTGGACAAATTGATTGACAGTGTGGAGAAACTCGACCGGTTGGATTATTTGCTTGACGCGGACTATGTCATTTGGTTCACAAGCGAAAGCCAAATATATCATAACACAGAAGGCTTTGCCGCCGATGCCTTAATCCAACTCTGTATCGGCGAAGAACGATACAAAACGCGATACGAGGAAGTCAAGGACAGCCTTTACCATGACAATATGACCCGTTGGAGAATCGCTGGCAATTGCGACGATGACATGTTCAAAAAACTGCTGATAGACTATACCAAAAAAATGATATATAACGACCCAGAAGCCTTCTTCCCCGAACTCGCTGGCGAAGGTATTCCCACGGCCCGTAACCCAAAACTATTAAGCAACGACTATTGGACAAAGCGCGACATCCGCCGAAAAATCAAGCGTGACCCCGAATGGATGACCAGCGTCTCCGGATTCATGGTGTCCGAAGACATCACCCTGCAAGAAGCCATCAACCAAGAAACCGACAATGTGTTATACGACCGACCACTCATTCGCGATAACCAAATCGGCAACAAAGAATTTAGACAAATCCTCATTCGGCAGACGGAACAAAAAATCCGCAACTACAAGGATTGGTTTGATGCCGTGAAAACCGATGCCGAACAAAAAGGCATCTCCATCAACGACGCTGTACACAACCACGCCACTTATACTGTGGACCAGCAAATCCGGGAAGGTAAAATAAAACTCCCCGAAACAGACACGATACCCCAAGGCAACCCATAATTCACTACTTTTGCAGAATGAAAAAAAGTATTTGCTCCATATTATGCTTGCTTACAATGTTGGGCTTCGTGCTGGGCTTCGTGCAGGAGAAATGGCATCCGTTCAAGCTAAAACCCTTGGGAGGCGTCACTTATGCTACAGAGAAACCCCAACTAAACCTTGCAAACTTTGCCTCGGGCCAATACCAAAGCAACGCCGAACAATATAGCCGCGAGAACTTCGGTTTCCGCGAATGGCATATCCGGCTTTATAATCAATTCAGGCATAGTCTGTTCGGACAAACCACCAACCAATTCGTCGTGAAAGGCAACGACGACAAAACTTACTTTGAGGAGTCGTATGTCATCAGCTACACGGGCGAGACCTACCTCGGCGAAGAGATGATCCAAAACAACACGAAGCAACTCAAACTCATCCAAGACATGCTGCGCACCAAAGGCACCATCTTGCTGCCTGTCTTCGTGTTGGGCAAGGCCTCCTATTATCCCGAACTCATCCCCGACAAATACATCGCCAAACGCCATGAGACCAACAACTACCAAGAATATCTGAAAGCCTTTGCCGAGCAAGATGTGGAGATGATCGACTTCAACCGCTGGTTCTGCGAGCACAAAGGCACCGAAGCCCATACCATCTACTGCAACCTGAGCGCCCACTGGACCGTTTATGCCGCCTCGTTGGCCATGGATTCGCTGGTAAATTATATGGAAAGCAAGACACAGCAGCGGCAGGCACGCTTCCATATCGACGGCTTCGACAACACCTACCTGATGAGTCAGGACGACGATCTCTACAACATGATGAATCTCATGTTCCCAATAAAACACAACACCGTCGACCAACCCCAATTCAGCTTCACCGAAGGCTACAAACCCAAAGTGCTGGCCCTCTCCGACTCCTACTGGTGGACTGTCTACGCCTGGGACGTCGCCTTACCACAAAACCTCTTCTCCAACGGCGGCTTCTGGTTCTACAACAAGACCATCTACCCCGAACGCGATCCCATCCAAAACGTGGAGTCCGTCGACTACAAGCAGGAAATCGAGAACCAAGAGTTTGTGCTATTGGTCTGCACCGAAGCCACCAACCACCTCTGGCCCTACGGCTTCATCGAGCGTTATCTGAGCGGCTTCGACAACGTGTTCCGCTACAAACAACCCGAACAATACGATGCCGCCGACAGCCTTTATCTCGTCTACAGAAACGAGAAAATCGAGACGAACATCCAGCGCATCAAGGAATCGAACGAATGGATGGAGAGCGTTACCCAACAAGCCGAGGAGAAAGGCATCACCGTAGAACAGTCGCTGTGGGACAACGCCGAATACACCTACCGCATGGACATTGAACCGAAAGGATTTGTACGATGAAAAACCGCATTTGCACCATATTATGCCTTCTGACGATGATAGGTTTTGTGCTCGTCTTCGTGCAGGAGAAATGGCGTCCCTTCAAGCTGAAGCCTCTGGCAGGCGTCACCTTCGCCACCGAAAAGCCCAAACTGACACTCGCCAATTTTGCCTCAGGCCAATACCAAAGCCAAGCCGAACAATACAGCCGTGAGAACTTCGGCTTCCGCGAATGGCATATCAAACTCTACAACCAATTCAACTACAGCCTCTTCAACCAAACCACTTGCCATTTCATCGTGCCTGGCAAAGACGGCTGGCTGTTCTACACCGAAGCCTTCAACGACTACTACGGCATAGAGCCTATCCATCAATACCGCACCTACGACCGCGCCCGCGAATGGGCACAGCAAAACGTCAGGATGATGAACAAACTTAGGTATGTGCTGAAAGACTATGGCGTTGAGTTCCTTTGCTTTATGGCGCCCAACAAAGCGGAAATCTATCCCGAATACCTTCCCTACCATCAGCCTGCTCCCGCCGATGCCATCCACACTGCGGCCTATTACGACTCGCTGATGACCGCCATCGACTTCCCCCATGTGGAGATGACCAAATGGTACCAAAGCATGAAAGACACCGCCTCTTTCCTGCTCTTCCCGAAGCGTGACACCCATTGGCGCTATTCGGCGGTCTACGGCTACGACAGCCTTTTCTGCTACATGAACAGCCTCAACGACTTCGGCATCCCCGACATCCATATCGACAGGCTCGTCAAATTGGACACGATGTATCCCGAAAACGACGAGCAGACGCTCAACCTCATCTTCCCCATCCGCCACGACTCGCCGAAATACCGCGCCGACATCACCGTCGATCCAGGCCACAAACCCAAGGTGCTTTTCGTTGGCGACTCTTTCATCTGGGATTTGGAGACTTATATGCCTTGGAAGGAAATCCTTGAGGATGTGGAGATTTGGTTCTACAACAAGTCGTCGTTCGTAGGCTTCGAGAAAGAGAAACACCCCATTGGCGAGATCGACCGTCTGCGTTCCATCCTCAATGCCGACTATGTGGTTTGGTATTCCTCGGGCTATCAATGGGGATTGGCTTCATACAATTTCGTTGAAGACGCCTTGCTGCGCCTCTGCGTCACCGACAGCCTCTTCGACGCCCAAGTCCCGTGGGTGATGGACAGCCTGCGCAACGACAGCAACTTCAAAAACCACCATTACGACTGGAACCACCCTGAAAGCTATGACGACACACTACGAAGGCACGCAGTCAAAGTGCTCAGGGACAATCCGGAACTCATTCCCGGCTTAGGCGGCGACGCCATGCCCACCATCCGCAACAGCCAAGCCATCGCCTTGGCGCAGCAAGCCAATGCCATCGCCAACGACAAGACATGGAAAACCGCATTGCAAATCCAAGCCTCAAGGACAGGTCGCAGCTTCGCCGACCTTCTGAGCGAAGAAGCCCAAAACGTCATGCTCGGCCAGTCGCTTATGCGCGATGAAATCCAAGTGGATACGGCTTCCATTATCGAGTTTGAGGTGAACAAGCTGATGAACCAATGGCGCAACAACCCCGAAAGCGTCAAGTACCTGGAAAACAAAGCCCAAGAGCGAGGTATGACTTTCGAGGAAATGTTGGAGGCCGACGCCCGCTGGGTGATTAATGAACGCCTGAGGAACGGGGAGTTGTTCTAAACCTCAGTCGTCATGGCGGGCTTGACCCGCCATCTCCTATGCGATACAGACACACATTCGCGTATAGGAGATGGCGGATCCTTGTCCGCCATGACGGTATAGGCTTTGGGTAAATCTTATTCCACCACTATCTCGTAAACTTTCCCTTCAATATCACTCTTATTGTAAGGTATCAGCCCCTGCTCCCATACGATGGGTGGCCACCACTCGCTGTAGTGGTACTCCTGCGTGACGATGGCCTTCATTTGGTTGTTCGGAATCGAGGTGTACTCATTGTTCATGTAGCCCATCACCCGCATCTTGTCGGGACTGGGACCAAGGCGCCAGATGATCTCGGTGGGCTTCCACTCGATTTCATAGTAATAATACGGCTCCTTAAAGGCTTTGTTGCTCATCGGGGCGCGCTCGGTGAGGGCCTTGTAGAGCTTGTACCAACGCAGGGTCTCAAACTTATGGTCTTTATCGTAGGGAATAGAGTCGATGCCCCACGAGAAATACTTGGGCGATGGCACGGCCAAATCCCAGTTGGTGCAGCAATACATCACGTCGTCGTTCAAGGTCTCGTCTTGCACCACACAGATGCTGTCGGCACGTTTGCCGTAATAGTCCTTGGGCCAAAAGCGTGAGGCCTTCACAATCTCAATATCGATTTCGGAATAATGGTAGTCGGGACGGCGCACAGGGTTCTCCGAGTCGTCGTTCTTATCCACATAGCCGCCTTCTGCCTCATCGTGGCGGCGGTTGTTCCAGGCATGGTTATCGCTGTAAATCAGCCAAAAAGCGTAGGTCAAGCCGTTCCAGATGTTCTCGTCATTGAGCATCACGGGGAACTTGATCTTGCCACGGAACTTGCCGTAGGTGAAGCCTACCCTCGTGCGGATGCCCGTCGATTCTTTGTGCAAGTTGTTCGGGTCGTCATTGCCCGGGTTGATGAGGGAGATATAACTGCCATCATCGGCGAGGCGCACGGTTTGGCAAGGCGTTTCGCTCACCACAGGCCAGTTCATCTGTAGCTCGGTGCTGTCGAAACGGTTGCGGTTGGCTTCGTAATCAGCTCGCGTATAGGGGTTTTCGCCCACCACATCCTGAATGATGGGAATGTTGCGCAAGGTGTATTGTCGGCTCACCGAGCTGAAGAACTGCTCATACAAGGCTGAGCGATACAGCGAATCGTCGTTTCCACAATGGCAATTCGTCGTATCCAGTTGATACCCAATATTGTTCACCTTCGACTCGTCGATAAACACGCCCTTGTCGACGGCAATCACGGCCCGCGTCTTCAGTCTGCGCTTCGAGCGGATGACCTTAATGTTTTTCGACTTGTGCGTCTCAAACCAACCGTAAGGGTTCACAAACTGTCCGTTTTCGTCGGTCTTCCCGATATGCTGCACATAATCAGGGATTTCCTTCAAGCCTTCTTCCTTGCACAATACGAGGATAAAGCTGTATTCGCCCACACGCGGGTTACGTTTCCAGCGGTGGTTCACCTCACCTTGGTTCTTGCTGTCGCTGATGACCCAAAGCGCGTCTTTGTAAAGCTGTTCGTCGACACTGCAACCGTTCTTTTCGGCTTTCTCGACGATGGAATTGTACCATTCCGGCACGTTGTGGATGGAATTGATGACCTGTTGGATATGTTCGGGGCTGAAACTGTTTTCGGAGAGGTCGGCGCCGTAGTATTGCTTTTCGTCGCGCGGGTTGCCCACGATGCGGAAGCTGTCTTTCGTGCGGTGGTGCTCGATGGGCTTGAATCCGATGCTCACGTCTTCCCAGCTGCCATAGAAGTTCTCATTGGCAAGCGGCAAGGTATCAGCGAACTTGTAACTTTCGTTCTGGTAATGGATCTTGTAGTATTTGTACTTCTTCGACAAGGTGAAAAAGCGGAACTCAAACAATCCAGAACCGTCCTTGGTCTGATTCACGGAAGGCAAGGTGATGCCTTCAAGGACGGCATTGTCCATATCCATGTCGAGGGTGACCGTTCGGCTGCGACCGAAGTTCGACATTGGACGGAAGTAGTTTGTTTTCAACAGGATAAGGCCCAATAAAAGCAAGAGCCACCAGTATTTCTTGTTGCTTTTTCCCATAGCTATGTTCTATTTTGAGCGTAATTGTCTAATATCTCACGATTTTCTGGGTATGCTCGCCGATTCTGAGGACATAGACCCCTGCATTCAAATTGGGTTGAAACACAATGTCGTTTTGGCCTTGATGCATCTCGCAACGTTGAGCGAACACTTTCCTTCCCATCAGGTCGTAGATGCTGATTTCGTTTGCATCTAAGTCCTCAGCCTCAAAAACAATCCAAATATCGTCAGTAGAAGGATTAGGGTAAACCCGTAGCGAAGAATTGTAGGCATACTCATCAACACCTATAACGGCGTTCCAGTTTTCAGCCAGGCTATTGTCACTGTTCAAGTCGATCAATTCAAGATATGCGCCTCCGCCATCCGCTTCAATGGGCCACGGAGCACCGTTAAAATAGCAAACCTCGTCTATCACGTTGCCCCAGGCATCCGCAAGCACAAGATTTTGCGACTTGTTGGGGAGATTGCGCGTAAACTGGCCAAAAGGAACACTATTGTAATAGCTAATAAAAGCTAGAGAATCAGAGCATAGCATTAAGGTCTCGTGACCTTCTATGCTTGATCCAACAGGAAAAGCATAGGATATGCCCAACTCTCTGAAATAGACACCCGTTAAATCAACAACAGCATCACCATTATTGGTAATTTCGATAAACTCAAGGCGGTCGCCGTCAATACTGTCCTCATCTTGTGGGTGGTAATTTATCTTCGAAATGACCAAAGGAGGCACTTCCACTTCTGCACAATCCTGACATGGACCCACATTTTCATTGAGCCATCCTATACGAAGTTGTATCCAGTCTTTCATCTCGGCCACATACTTATCATGTTGAAGCATCTTCCACCAACGATGGTTGTCGCGCACGACAGCTTCGGAAATCAAACTGTCGTAATAGTCAATTCGTTCCTCGATGGAAAGATAGTTAAACGGTTGCCCTATGGCCGTCAACTCATACCATCGTTTAGCAAAATAGCAACGGAAAGTGGGACAATTGAAAACCAGATTTGTCCAAAACCTGGAGCCATCGTTGCTGCCATTGTAGAACTGCCAAACATCATATTGGCTACGATCGCCGAATTCGTCATACCCAAAGCTAAGGTTGTAGTCCCAAACAGGGCCAGCACGCAATTTTCCGTTCCTGTCCTTATGGAAAAAGGTGCTGAGATTGTATACATCAACATTGGAGGTGTATTCGGCAATCATCATGAAATCGATAAAAGAGGGAATGTCTATAATGGAAGGGTAACCATCGACAATGGATTCATTGTGGCTTTCAGCTTCTGCATCAAAATCAAAGAATACACTTTTGATGTACTCATGTTGTGCATCTGTGATATTTTCAGGTTTGGGATAACTGTGGAAAAAATAGTTCTGGTAAGACCATTCCCAAAAGTCGTTACCCATCATGGACCATGCCACAGGATCATCGCCATCGCGTCTATCCGCCTTGACAATAAAGCCTCCAGTTACTTCGGGATAGTTATTGCAAAGGCTATCCATTTTTTCGATATTTACCCGATTATTGTCCACCTTGATTTTCTCCATGAAGACATACAACCCCTTATAGTCCCCATTGACCATCACTTCGCAATAAACACGCCTTGGAGCATATTGTCCGATACTTTCTGAAAGCTCGTAAGCCAACACATCACGCATTCCCGTTTGATCAAAAGCCAATGCATTGAGAACCCAATCGTTTTCCTTCGGCATCCCCAAAATACTGACATTGTTGTTCGTGACATTATCGGCTTGCAACGTGGTAAGTCCATAAGGTTTCTTGGGTAGGTCTTGCGAGGTATTACCACGTGTCTCTATGCCAATACGGCCATTATAATTTAAATATTGAGGGGTATTGATATCGGTCAAATAATTTCGCGACCCATCTTGATGCCAAATTATTTTCATGGTACCCAACACCTTTGGCTCATCAGGAATATCGACGCCGCCATCTGTTTCGATGACTACAATGGGGAGATTACTACTGGTCAATTCAACAGAAAGGGCTTTCTCGCACACCTCACCGCTCGCCGAAGAAACCACCGTGTCGTTTTGGGCTTTCGCACCAACGACAGCAAGGAGAACCATCCATATGAAACAAAAGCGCTTGATCATTTCGTTATAATAACATGGCAAAATTACATAAAAAAACAGCCAAACGCGAAGTTTGGCCGTTTTTTGTTGGTTTTGTTTGTAGGGCTGTCGTACCACGGTTGTTGGGCTGACGTACCACGTCAGCCGCATTTATGATATTCATCCAGCGGCTGCCACAATGTGACAGCCCTACAAAACCAAATTAGATTTTCTCTTCTTCCACGCGCAGCGGCTTGGGTTCGCTCTTGCGGATGTCGAGTTCGTCGATGATGTTGGTGGCACCAGCATACTTGTCGATGACGAAGAGCACGTAACGCACGTCGACGTTGATGGTGCGCTGCAATTTGGGCTCGAAGCTGACGTCACCGCTCATGGCTTCCCAGTTGCCGTCGAAGGCCAGGCCGATGAGTTCGCCCTTGCCGTTCATGATGGGGCTACCGGAGTTGCCGCCGGTGATATCGTTGGTCGACAGGAAGCACACGACGAGTTCGCCGTTTTCGTCGGCGTAGGCACCGAAGTCCTTCTTCTCGATGAGGTCGATGAGGCGCTTGGGGGCGTCAAACTCGAAGTCGCCAGGGATATACTTCTCGAGGATACCGTTGGCGGTGCACACATAGTCGTAATGCACGGCGTCGGCGGGCATGTAGTCCTGCACCGAGCCATAGCTCATACGCATGGTGGAGTTGGCATCAGGATAGAGGCTCTTCTCGGGTTGGGTGGCGGCGTAATATTCACGCAGACCCTTTACGAAGACGTGGTCGTTCTCGCTCACGGCACCCATGGCCTCGCGGTAGGCGGGCATGGCGTTGATGATGACTTCCATCATCGAGGTGTTCATGATGTAGGCATAGTCCTTGCCGATCTTCTTGGGGTTGGGCTTGGCCAGGAAGGCCTTGATGTTTTCAGCGTTGCCGAAGATGGAGTTGGCATATACGTCGTCGGCAAAGGCGTCGATGTCGCCATTGAACTTCTTGTCGATGATGTTATAAATCTCGGGAAGCTCTTCAGCCTTGAAGGCGGCCTTGTAGGTCTTCAGCATCTCGGCGAAGGTCTTCTTCTCCACTCTTTGGTCGGTCTCGGCAAAGAGGCCATCGACGTCCATGGCTTGGAACATCATCAGCGACATCTCCTGAGCGTCCTTATCCTTTTCGAGATAAGCTTGGTAGTAAGAGGCAAACTGGGCGGCGATGCCGGCAGGGCCAGCCTGGGCGACGAAGTTGGGATAATAGACATACTTGGCCACCTCACCGAGGCTCTGGTAGGCCTTTCTCAAGTTCGGGAGGGCGTCTTTGTATTCGGTCTTGTTGTTGGCATTCACCCATCTGGTGAAGTCATGCTCCAAAGCGACCTTGGCCTCACTGACCTTGTTCTTGCGGAGCATCTTGCACTGGCCAATGAAGTTCTTCCAGGTGTTGGCGAGGCTGGCGTGGTTGTCGGCATACATCAGGTTGATGTGGTCGTCCACCTTCATGTATTCTTCCATCACTTCGAGTTGTTTGCCGAAGATGTCGATGATGGCGGGATAGAAGGTCTCGACATTGTAGTCGATGCCGTAGCTCGACATGTAGCGTTCGGTGGTGCCAGGGAAGCCCCAGATCATGGTGAAGTCATCCTTCTGCACGCCGTCGAGGCTGATGGGCAGGTGGTACTTGGGGGTCAACGGCACATTGTCTCTGCTGTAGGCAGCGGGGTTGCCGTCCTTGTCGGCATAGACGCGGAAGATCGAGAAGTCGCCAGTGTGACGGGGCCACATCCAGTTGTCGGTGTCGCCACCAAACTTACCGATGGAAGCGTTGGCGACGCCCACGAGACGCACGTCGGTGTAGACTTTGTAGACGAACATATAATATTCGTTACCCTCGAAGAAGCTCTTCACCATGGCGTAGTACTTGCCATCCTCGGAAGCAGCAACTTCCAGTTCCTTCATCTTGACACGCTTAGCCATCACCTGATCTTCGTAGTCCATGTCGTCGGTGACCACGCCCATGACGTCTTTCGTCACGTCTTCCATGCGGACGAGGAAGCTGGCGGTCATGTCGGGAGCAGGCAGTTCTTCGCTATAGTTCTTGGCCCAGAAACCGTCTTTCAAATAGTCGTGCTCATCGGAGCTGAGCTTTTGCACGGCGCCATAGCCGCAGTGATGGTTGGTGAACAACAAGCCGTGCTCGCTGACGATCTCACCGGTGCAGAAGAACATGCTCGGCATGGCATCGCTGCCCAAGCCCACGATAGCGTCCTTCAGACTGCTGTGGTTGATACTGTAAAGCTCTTCAGGGGTCAGTTGCAGCCCCATCTTCTGCATGTCAACATAGTTCAGGCGCTCGACGAACATCGGGAGCCACATGCCTTCATCGGC
>Ga0247609_10004736_pt1 | contig 13467 bp, 13 predicted proteins | sample 172DNAGHGlowgp2_FD_193487 | JGI IMG/M metagenome (GOLD analysis project Ga0247609, IMG submission 193487) | Sheep rumen microbial communities from Palmerston North, Manawatu-Wanganui, New Zealand - 1728 DNA GHGlow gp2 | ecosystem: Host-associated > Mammals > Digestive system > Stomach > Rumen ...
CCCTGTCACCGCGTCCATTATGCCCGCCTCCATCGCCGGGACCGATCTCAAGCTTGACGGCACCCTCGGCCTTCGTTTTTACGTGCTGGCCGACAGCAAGGCTCTCGACGGGGCGTACATGGAATTCACGCTCCACGGCAGAAACACCCAGATACCCGCCGCCGAGGCGGAGCAGAGCGGGGCATATCTGGTCTTCACCTGCCCCGTGCGCTCCATCGAGATGGCGGAGCCCGTTTCCGCAAGCTTCCACTGCGGCGGTACGGCTGCAGAAGCGGCCTGCTCCATCCGACAATATCTGGAGAACCTGCGCGCGCAGGGCTTCGCAGAAAACGCGCTGCTGGAGGCGATCGAAAATTATGGTCACTATGTGCAGCCCTACATGTCCCGTCTTCACGGCATCAGCATCGGTGAGGGCGGAGACTATGCCGCCATGCCCGCCGCTTCGTCCATTACGCCGCTCACGGCGCTTTCGGAGTATCAGCTCAGCTACGGCCCGGAGGGATATGACAAGGAGCTGGTGAAGTCCATGCGCTATAATCTGACGCTGGACTCCGAAACGACCCTGAATGTCCGCCTCAGCTTCAGGAGCGCCCCCGGCACCGTCACTGCCACGGTGGACGGCGTGGAATGCCCCGTGTCCGACAAGGGGAATCTTACCTATGGGATTGAGATTCCCAATATCGCAGCCAATAACCTGGGCTATGCCTGGCAGGTGCAGTTCATGGCGGACGGCAGGACGGTCTATGACGCGAGCATGTCGGCCCTGTCCTATGTCAACACCGTTCTCACCGCCGGCCAGGGTTACGAGGACGAAAATCTTGCCCTCACTGCGCTCTATGACTTCTACACCGCCGCCAAGGCCTACAACCCCTGAGGAGGAAACAAACATGGAAAGCTATGAAGCGCCCGAAATGGAAATCATTGTCTTTAAAAACGAGGATCTGATCGTCACCAGTGGTGACACAGAGACAAGTCCTGCCTGCGAACCGATTGCCGGCTAATTATCTGAGGGGTAAATGAACATGAAAAAAACCTTATTTCTTCTGATCCTCGCGCTTTTTCTGAGCCTGGGCGGCGAGGCATGGGCCGAGGAGGGCATTGAAGTTGTTATCGAGGACGGCATCAGTGTCGTCGCGGTGGACATAGGCGCCTATGCTCCGGCGGGCTGGTTTGGAAAGGCGGGCTTCGTCCTCCCGGCCTCTCTCGTCACCATCGAGGACAGTGCCTTTGAGGGGATCGGCGCGGAGAAGGTGGAGGTCCCCGGGAGCGTCAGCAGCATCGGAGCACGCGCCTTTGCCGACTGCCAAAGCCTCACGGCCATCCACATTCCCGCCACGGTGGACACGATCCACGACACCGCCCACGAGGGGAGCGACAGCGTCACCATCTACGGCGAGGCCTTCAGCGAGGCCGCGCGCCACGCTGAAGCGAACGGCATCCCCTTCACCGAGCTCAGCAACGGAGCGAGCCATTACATCACCGGACCCAAGCCTCCCGTCATTCTGCCCTTCGTCCCGCTGACGTAACGAATAAAACCAGGACCGGGATTGATGCTTACTGTAAGTACTGAAATGACCTCCAATTTGTAGTTTCGTGGATTTACCTGTATACTACTGATTGGAAAAGAATCAAGGTAACAGGGATTACCGCATACAAATGGAGGTCACTAACCTGAGACATATTCATTTTAATTCGCTGTTTTGATATATTTAGCCGCAATAATAAAGGAAGCAAGTTGAAAAGATTACAATTACATATAAAATACGTTTCACGATGAAACGCATTTTGGGCAACAAAAAAAGGCCGCTTTCACGATCTGCTTGGAACGTGGAAACGGCCTTTCGGTAGGGGAGGATGCTTGAATGGCGGTGGAAGCTGCCAGCATCATCCCAATATTTGATTTTTGTTACAAAAAAGGCTTGATTTCCTAAGAAATCAAGCCTTTCCAATGTACCTGGTGGAGATAAGCGGGATCGAACCGCTGACCTCTTGAATGCCATGGTTCCAGTCAGCACTCAACACAGGAAATAAGTTCGCGAATACGCAAATTCCCTTGGAAATCCAATCACTTTTAGTACATTATTTTATGTTCAGTACATTGTGTTTCTTCTTTATTCCAGTCAATATTCCAGTCAGCTTTTTTACCTTTTCAATGCTTAGAGAAGATCAAAGAAAGCCAGAAAATGGGAATTGAATCTCAAACACTGATTCAAGAGGTCGACTGGAATGCCCATGGAATCCATCATTTATGCTTCATGAGATCAATTCTTGCTGCATGAACAACTGTGAAAGGAGAGCACAAATGATAATACAATACCATAGATGCGGAGACTATCTTCTCCCAAATCTTGCACTTAAAGAAAGTGAACAGAAACCTATCGGCAAATATGGCAGGATGCGAAAGCACTATCTGAAAGAACATAGACCTATTCTTTTTTCCAGTCTGCTTCTCTCTGAAAAGCTGTATCATCACCTGTCGGAGATCAATCAATCCTGCATGGATCGGATGGAGCTTCTCACCCGGCAAATGGCAGAGCAGGAAGGTGTGACCGAGGCCCTCAAAGCCTCTGATCAAATGGAGTGGGTCGCGCGCATGAACAGCATCCAGAACCGTGCGGAAGAGCTCGTGCTGCATGAGCTCGTTTACTTCTGAGGGGGTGCCGAAATGCAAGTTCTTGAAGATCTTTATTTAGGAGATATTCACCCCAGCGAGCGTAGCTTCAAAAAGGATAGCCAGTATTCCAGGGCACTCAATGAGGTCGTGAAGATTGGGGATGCCCTGCTTGGCACCCTGACCGAAAAACAGAGGGAACAGTTTGAAGCCTACATGACCGCGCAGCACGAGGTCAATGTGCTGACAGACTGTGAGACATTTATATATGCTTTCCGTCTCGGTGCAAAGATCATGATTGACGTACTGACCGATGGAAAGATGAAAGAAATCTGACACTATAGCAAGGCCGGGACTGGCGGGTACTCCGTCAATCCTGGCCTTGTTTTTTTATTCGCTGTATTTCGTTTCCAGAAATGCTGTCACCGCATCCAGAAACAATGACGCATCCGAAACGAGCTTTTTGGTATCTGAAACTGAGCAGATATAAAAATCCTCATAATCGCTGCGATTGCGGATAATGGATGCCATAGAGATAATCTTACTCAACTCCGGTGGAAGAAGGTGTGTTTTCAAATACTGCTCAGAAAAGCGGGAGATCACGCCGGAATGCTTTTTATAATCCTCACCTGTCAGCGCAAGTGTGGCGCGCATGGCATGAAAGACGCAGTAATAGGCGCGATTGTTCGCAGAGGCATAGTCCCCTGCGTCAAGATCGCGTCGGGCGGTTTTGAGCATCTCTCCCGCTCGCTCCAGTCGATATTTCGACAGGTCGATTCTTGCAGCGTCAAGCACTGTAACGCACTCCTTCCCGCGCGATATTCTGATAGAAAGGCAGAAATCCAATGTTATCCTGGAAATAGCGACGATTCTCCACGATTGGGGAAACCATCACACCGCGATCCAGAAGCAGATCGGCGGCCACGCTACTGATTTCCCAGGTTTTTTCCGAGATGTCCTGACGGGAGGAATCCACCAGCACCATCACGTCGATATCCGATTCGGCGTCCGCCTCTCCACGCGCATAGGAGCCGAACAGAATGGCCTCCATGGAGCCCTGCGGGAACAGCGGCTTTAGACCGGAACAAAGCTGATTGATAATCGCACTGACTTCTTGCTGGCTTCGCATGGTAATCACTCCTCTCTGCAATTATTGTACCATGGTAAATGATAAAAAACAACGGGAATGTTTGAAGTGGTTTTTAACATCTTCTTTTCTGGATATGACAGTTGAATTCGTGTTGAAATACGGCTTGAGGCTGTGTATAATACACATATTATAGAAGTATTCGAGGAAATATGTACTTAAGGACAGTGTCGAAAGACGTAAGAATTTGAAAATGCCATGAATAGCAGTGATTTTTGGGCAAAAACTTCACCATTTCAATCAGTTCCCACACATGCGAAAATCAGTGGCATGGTTGCCATGGTTCTCGTGGACGAACTGTTATCTGCGGGGGTTAGAGAGCAGCTATGCGATGACCTGTCAATGGACAGAGATCAATTGACGGGCTTTGTCGGTTATCTTGTTTCGCTGCATGACCTCGGGAAAATAGAATACAGCTTTCAGGTAAAAGATGAGGAAATAAGGCAAGCGATAGAAAGCGAATCGACACTGCATGAAGTGTTCATGCCCGGAATCAGGCATGAAAAAACAGGGCAGAGTTTCCTCCGCACGTTTTGGAAAGAGTGTGGGGAGAATCGACAGTCCTGCACTCTAATGTCAAAGATTGTAGGAGCACATCACCAAGGGAAAACGGGAAACGGAAGCTACAATCAGAACTCTGCTTGGCAAGCGTTCCGCGTGTCTCTAGAGGCTGAACTGAAGAAAAAGTTTCTCGGAGATCAAGCCATTCGGCTCCCATCCTTCCAGAAAGAAAAGCAGGGCTCCATAGCTTCGGTGCTGCTTGGTGTTATGATCCTCTCGGACTGGATAGCATCCGGAAGCAGTTTTTCCGATGCGGAAGCTTGGATCAGGGACGACAATGCTGACGATAGAATCCAGGCAATAACACAAAAGTTTCTGCTTGAGAGCGGCTTAAAGCCAAAGCATGTCACTTGGCCGCAGGATTTTTGCGGTCTATGGCCCAATATTCCTGTTAATGGAAAGCGGCCTATGCAGCGCGAAATTGAGCGTCAGATACATTCCGCGAGAATAAAGCCCCTCGCCGTCCTGATTGAAGCACCCATGGGAGAAGGGAAAACAGAGGCTGGTATCTATGCTGCTGTTCAGATGGCGTCGCAATGGGGAAAAGACGGTTTCTATATTGCACTTCCGACAGCCGCTACCGCTAACCAGATGGTAACACGGGCACATGCTCTTTTAGGAATGCACAATTTATCATCTGTAGTACGACTGCTACATTCGATGGCCTGGTTGGAAACTCCGCAGATATATTCGTCCAACTCACCTGATGAGCAGAGTGAAATAGCCACTTGGCTTGCACCTTTGAAACGTGGCCTCTTGGGACAATACGCCGTTGGAACTGTGGATCAGGCCATGTTTGCCGCGACGAATGTAAAGTACGGTGTGCTTCGCCTGCTAGGGCTGTCGAACAAGGTTTTGATCATTGATGAAATACACTCTTATGATGCGTATATGAGTGAAATTCTTGTCCGCTTGTTGGAATGGTGTAAAGCATTACAGATCCCGGTCGTGATGCTGTCGGCTACATTACCACCTTCTTTGAAGGAGAAACTGCTTGCTCCCTATACGTCCCAGCGATTATCTGGAGCCTATCCGCTCATTACGTTGCTCGGAAACAGCGGAGATGTGCAAGAGTGCATGATATCCGAAACAAGTCACCGCTTGACAATCTCAACAAAACTAAGCCCTATATTGGATAAACCTAATATTATTGCGGAGACAGCGATCAACGAAGTGGAAGACGGTGGCTGCATCTGCGTATTGCTGAATACCGTCAAAGAGGCGCAGGCTGTCTATTCGGCTATCAAGGAACGGTATGACGGAGATCTGCTTCTGTTTCATGCACAGTTCCCGGCTGGCCAACGGGCAGTAATTGAGAAAGAATGTATTCTTAAATACGGGAAAGAAAAGTCCAATCGTCCCAAGAAATCCATTCTGGTCGCAACACAGGTTGTCGAGCAGTCATTGGATGTAGACTTTGACGTTATGTTAACCGCGATAGCCCCGATAGATTTGCTTCTCCAGCGAATGGGCCGAGTGTTCCGCCATGAAAACACCGAACGCCCAGCCTCTCATAACGCAGCATCGGTCACGGTGCTGATGCCGGGCGTGGATCGGAACTATGGCGCGAGCGCTTATGTCTATCCGGAGTGCCTTCTAAACAGTGCGCGGCGGATTCTCGTTGAGAAAAACAGTGTTCAGATTCCGGAAGACCTTGCAGCTATGGTGCAGAAGGGCTATGATCCGTCGAACGTGCCTGAAGACGAGATCAATGCCTGGAGAAAGAAAATTCTGCGTGATGAGGTGGATGCCGGAGCAAGCCAACAATATTTACTGAACGCTCCAGACAAGTTATTCTCTGCTCTCGATGGATTCGCGCTCTATGATGACGATGAGGAATCGTTCAGCCTCTCTGCAAAAACACGCCTCGGAGAACCGACGATCAGGCTTGCTCTCCTTTCGCCGGAGGATATGAAGCGCTTGCATCCCTTTATGAAAGCAGAGGGGGAGTATAGAACCGCTTCTGTCTGGGATCATACCGCAGCAGAGCGGGTGATGAAGCAGAGTGTATCTGTCCGCGTCAGCAGGTTGGGACTGTTGCCCGCTGCTTGGGGAATCAGAGGCACCATGTTGTTATCCGGCACACGAATAGTCCCGACAGACGAGAAGGGGAACGCTCGTCTGAGCAACGGCAAGATATTGCGATTTGACCCGGAATTGGGATTGATCATAAAAGAAGGTGAGTTATGAGCGCATCATTTAATGTCTTGGATCAGGCATGGATTCCGGTTGTAACCATAGATGGTAAGGAAAAAATGCTTGGCATCAGGGAAACCCTTGTTAATGCGCATGAACTGCGCGAGATTTCCTCCGTATCCCCATTGGAAGAATACAGTCTGTACCGTTTTCTTGGTCTGTTTCTGATGGATGCACTGCGGCCGGAGAGTGAGCTCGACATTGAAGACTTTCTGGACGCCGGCAGTTTTGATCAGAATCTGATAGAGGCCTATATTGCGCAATGCCGATCAGAAGGCGTGAGCTTCGATCTGTTTGACGAGGATAGACCGTTCTTGCAGAGCAAGTATGATCCGGCAATGGATGGTGATCCAAAACCCGTGACGGTACTTGATTTTACACGAGCCAACGGCAACAACCATACGCATTTTGATCATGACCCCAAAGTCGCAGCTATTACACCGGCTACAGCAGCGAGACTTTTACCAACATATTATACTTTTTTGACGATGGAGGGAAGAGGTTATGGTTACAGCATCAACGAAAAACCACCTTATTATGGAGTGATTAAAGGTCACTGCCTTTTTGAAACTCTAATAAACAGTATGCTTCCAACTGATTCTATCGGATATGTATTTGATGATCCGCCTGTTTTCTGGAGAAGAGAAACGCCAATAGCGCGTCAAGACAAAAGTGAAAATGGGCTTGTTGGAAAAACCTCATGGATGGGCGCTATGTTTTTTCCAGCTCGAAGAATAACTTTAATTCCGGAAGAAGATATGTCTGTCAAGTGGGTTTATCATTCTCCAGGTGAGAAGTTCTTAAATGCTGATGCATGGCGCGATCCTTATGTTACATACATGGTCGGAAAGGACGGCTTCTTTCCGATGCGTCCGAGCGCTGACAGGGCGATCTGGCGCAATCTCAGCGATATTGTCAATATTCCGGGAGGGCAGGCATCACAGCTTTTGACCACCTATCGAAATCTCCAGTATTGTGATACTGTCGATCTCACGCTTTATGGTGTTGAAACCGATCAAGCGAGTTATCTCGGGATATACCGACATAGCTTTTCCTTCCCCCTTGCCCTGACGGAAAAGGGCAATACTGTGGACATGCTGCGATTATGCATACAAACGTCGGAAACCTTGGCAAACGCGCTTCGCAAGGCTTTTTCCAAAATTGCGGTTCTCCCGGATGCTGCCGCTTCACTTTCCGTGCAGCAGTATTATCAGGCATGCGAGAAACGCTTCTGGCATTTCTGCGACCAGGCGGCAACAACCGCTCCTGGAAAAGAAGATCTTGCGGCCTTTTGTGATGATGCGGCGGATTATGCCGAAAATGCCTTTTCAGCGGCTGTCGGGTCGCTGAATCTGCGTGCAGCGGCGCTTGCCGTTGCGGAGCAGCAAAGAGGCATCCTGTACAAGAGTATAAAGAAACTGAAAAAGGAGGTTCGTCTATGACAGGAAACCAAAGGCAGTTTTTTGACCGTCTGAATCGTCTTGGAAACGGAGAACGGGCCGCCCTGCGGCGAGAAGCCGGAACCATGCTTCAGGAGGCTGACGGCACAGCACTGACCGCCTTTTACCGTTGCCTTCCGGCTTCCGTAGACAAGTGGCAGGAAGAAAAATGGTTTACGGTTGCCTGCCTGCGCTGCCTGTGGGATGCGGGCAATCAGGAGGGAACGCCGTTGGAACAGGTCATTTCAGCCCTTATGAAAAGCGATGATCTCTCCGACAGTACAGGGCACCGCGTGGAAATCCTGCTCGATACGAAATGGGATGCGGACGGCTTCATGCTGACAAAACTAACCCGTCTGGTGAAGCTGATCCGGCAGAAATCCGATCGGAGATACATTGATTTTTCCTGTCTCCTTGACGATCTAATCCGGTGGAACAGTGAGTCACAGACCGTACAGAGAAAATGGGCAAGGGCTGTTTTCTCGGGAGACACGACTATATCTGAAGATAAGGAGTAATCACAATGCTTTACGAAATCCACATGCTGAAAAACTATCCGCCTACAAACCTGAACCGTGACGATACCGGTGCGCCGAAAACCTGCGTGTTCGGCGGCGTAACCCGTGGCCGCATTTCCAGTCAGTGCCTCAAAAGAAGCTGGCGCACATCCGAACTCTTCAAGTCCGAGATTGGCGAAGAGAATCTTGGCATTCGCACTCGCAAGCTGCCCTCGCTGATTGCGGACAGACTTCTGGAGATGGGTGTGAGCGCGGATTATGTACAGGCGGTCACGCCCAGAATCACCGGGTTTGGAAACAAGGACGGGAAAGAAACCAAGGATGGCACAACTGCCCAGATCATCTTTTTCGCGCCGGAGGACATTGAAGCCGCTGCAAGCGCTGTAAAGGAAAAGCTGGATGCCTGCAAGAGCGTCAAGGATGTTGAAAAACTGAAAGCCAAGCAATTGCAGGAAGCAGTCACGGGAGCGGACGTGCGCCCGATCACTCTGGATATAGCCCTTTTTGGTCGCATGGTGACCTGTGACGCTTTCCGGGATGTAGAAGCCGCAATGCAGGTAGCACAAGCGATTTCCACCGGAAAGGTTTGCGTGGAATCCGATTATTTCACGGCAATGGATGATCTTCTCCATGGTGAAACCATAGACGAAAAAGGGGCCGCCATGATCGGCGACGCAGATTACAATGCTTCCTGCTATTATATTTACGCTTCTCTGGATACAGATGCTCTGCGGGAAAACCTCAAATACTCCGAGGATGCGAACCAAATTGTTAAAAAAGCTTTGCCCGCGCTGCTGAGAGCAATGGCCTTTACCGATCCCAGCGGCAAGCAGAACAGCTTCGCGGGGCATGTGTTTCCGAGCGCTGTTCTGGTTGAATGCAAAACGAAAAAAGTACCAACCAGTCTGGTCAATGCTTTCGTCAAACCGGTTACGGCGACTGATCCTGTAGAGGAGAGTATTCGCAGACTTTCGGCGGAGACAGACATGATGGTGCGTAATTTTGCCCTGCCGGTGGAAGAACGTCTCTGGTTCTGCGTTGATAAATATGATGTAAAACCTGAGAGCGCGACGAAAGTCTTTACGGTTTTTCCGGAGCTGGTTGAGGCTGCCGCGGCTGCCTTGCAGTGAGGAAGCGCCATGGATGAAAGAAAAGCGCTCCTGATCCTTCGATTGGAGGGTGCTTTGCAGGCGTGGGGAGAGATGTCCAAGTGGGATTTTCGTGACAGTGCCGATTTCCCAACAAAATCCGGAATTGTCGGTTTGCTTGGCTGCGCCCTTGGCGTACAGCGGGGTGACCCCTTGCTCCATGAATTAAGCGAAGCGATCACGGTCGCCGTAAGAGCAGACCGTCCCGGTCTGCGCATGGTGGACTTCCAGACAGTCACCGGAAACCCGCTGCGCAACGCGGAAGGGAAACCCAAAAGCGGAGGCAATACGATTATCTCCCGCCGTGCATACTTGCAGGATGCGTGCTTTACCGTTTTTATTGGGACCGACGACGCATGGTGTGAGCGTCTTGCGTCCGCGCTCAAAGCACCCAAGTGGTCGCTGTTCCTGGGACGGAAAAACTGTGTCCCGTCACGCCCGGTGCTGGAAGCGGTGTCAACGGAATACCTGTCTTTGCAGGATGCGCTTGCACGCTATCCGGCGGCGGATCGCGCTGCCGCTCCCATGCTTTGCGAGGTGGAACAGGCTTCACCCATGCTTTCCAGTTATCTGCGGCCCGACCGCCTTTTGAGCGGAAACCGGGAATTTGCGTTGCGGCGTGTCTGGCGCGGTGTTGTGAAGGAGGATGCTGATGTATCTGTCCAAAATTGAGATGAGCCTTTCCGAGCCCTCTGTTCGCACAGCGCTGCGTGACGCGCAGAAAATGCACCGTCTTGTCGCCGGACTTTACCGGCTTTCCCGTCAGGAGGCAGAGTTTGTGTATCGCGTACAGGTACAGGGGCAAAGGGTAGCTCTGTACCTGTACGCGGGGCTGCCGATTGACCGCAGCAAAATTCTTCCTTGGATGCTCCTCGCCGGGGAGCGGGAGCTGAGTGATTGGCTCGCATCCATGAAAAAGGGGCAGGTCTGGGGCTTTGATCTGCTGACCATGCCCTTCAAGAAGGTGCCAGACGGGGAGAACCGCAACAGCCGACGCCGTATTCTCCGCACACAGGAGGAGCGCCTTGTATGGCTGAACCGCAAAGCGGAGCAGAACGGTTTCGCAATACTGGAAGCCCAGGAATCTGCTGGGGAAAAAGAAAGCGCCGTCCACCCGGCAGAGAAGGGCGGGAAGCTGTATCTGGACTCCTACCGTTATTCCGGCACCCTCCAGATCACGAACGAAGAGCAGTTCAAACAAGCACTCCGGCACGGCATCGGCCCGGGCAAGGCATACGGTCTGGGGATGCTGTTATTGAAAAAATGACGCGCCCCACGCATGTGGGGATGAACCGTAGGTGGCGTAGGTCGCGCCGTCGGCCTTGTTCATTAGCCCCACGCACGTGGGGATGAACCGGACAATGAGGGGCTTGTGACCGCGCAGATCAGCCATTAGCCCCACGCACGTGGGGATGAACCGACGGTCAGCGTTTCGGCCTATGACCGCGGAAAGCATTAGCCCCACGCACGTGGGGATGAACCGCCGTTTCGCTTCTCGCTGGTGTTGGCGCTGCCATTAGCCCCACGCACGTGGGGATGAACCGCAATACCCACCGCCTGGACAAGCTGGAGCAGCATTAGCCCCACGCACGTGGGGATGAACCGCTTGTCCGGGACACCTTTGACGCCCTGGAGTCATTAGCCCCACGCACGTGGGGATGAACCGGCCGTGGACAGGACGCCGCGGATCCGCTGCAACAATTAGCCCCACGCACGTGGGGATGAACCGTACTTTCCCTTTGCCCTCTTCCCCTGGGAGCGCATTAGCCCCACGCATGTGGGGATGAACCGCAAAAGGCGCTGCTTGACGCGGGAAAGATTACATTAGCCCCACGCACGTGGGGATGAACCGCTTGATCCGCGCAACAAAAAGACCGTCGGCATTAATTAGCCCCACGCACGTGGGGATGAACCGATACCCAGCCGCCCGACAGAGGATCGTCCCTCCAATTAGCCCCACGCACGTGGGGATGAACCGGGCAGCGGAAACGGGCAGGTCTCCGCCGCCCTCATTAGCCCCACGCACGTGGGGATGAACCGAACGGCAACGCGGTCAAGGTCTACAGCGTGACCATTAGCCCCTCGCACGTGGGGATGAACCGTACACAGTCGCCACTGATAGTTGTGCGAGTCGCATTACCTTCATCAACTTATCGTTCCTTCGTATCGTATCTCCTCAGCGCAAAAAACGGATCAGAGTTTGCACATTTTCCATTCATGGCTCCGATCCGTTTTTTGTCTTTTCGTTCGTTTTTGCGAAACTCATTTTTTGAGTTTTTGAAAAAATGGGCGAAAAAGAATACCGGCAAAAATGCAAAGTGTCATGAAGTGTGGCCACACTTTGTCGGTATTCGGGAGGGTTCCAAGGGAGGGCCTTGCCCGCCTTTGGCGCACGACCTTGCTCGCAAGGTCTAGTGTGTTATACCTTTTGCTCCTCACGACGCGAAAAGGGGTGCTACTCACGCCCAGGCAGCAGACTTTTCCGCGGTGGAAAGGCACATGGGTTCTGTGAAGAGATGAACAGAAACTGTGCGCCTTTCATGGGAGGCGGCGTGCGCGAAATGAAATGCAGCGAACACCGCCGGGCGGAGCAAGAGGTATATAAAGCTCCCGTCCCGCCGCAACGATCACGTGCCTTTCATCCGCTGCTTGCGAAAATAGTTTTTCATAAACAGCTCGCGTGTTGTGCGTTCCAGATTTTTCTCGCGCACTCTGGAAAGATAAAAGTGCCTCGCCGTTTTTCCCTGACTGCGCTTCTTTCCGTTCGGATAATTATAACGATAGATCGTAAAGGTTCGCTCTCTCTGCGGCAGATCGAGCAGCGCATAAAAGATCCACTGCGAGTGATCGTGCCGTATTGCGATTTCCTCAGGCTCGTGCTGATAGGGATCAAAGTATTTTTCATCATAAGTAAGCTGTTCCTCTGTGCCGGCGTATTTTTCCAGGCTGATCAGCTCACCGCCCGCGCGGTCATATTTGCTCTTGACCGAACGAACCACGCTTTTCAATTTGTTCTCGATGCAGACACCGGCATAAGTTGAAAACTTGTTGCCCAGCTCCGGCTTGAATTTGTCGATTGCTTTCCACAGCTCGATGCTGGCAAGCTGAATAAAATCGTCCTGTGTGAGCGACTTGTCCATGCCGGTCGTGTAGATACCCTCCCAATAAATTTTTGCTTTTGCAACGACAAGCCCCTCGTTCTTTTCCATCATCAGATTGCGCGCACGGTCACAACCGCCCGCAGCGTACAAAACCAATTCTTCGTTTGAAAGCTCATCCAACTTTTGATCCTCCCGCGTGAAAGATCGGTAGCACCGCCTTATAGAAATTCTCTTTCATCGCATCGGTCACCCCGTCCATCATATCGGCGTATGAGCAGAGGCTCTCTGCAATTTGCTCCGGTTTTACTGAAAGGATATCCACGGCGCTGCCGTTTTTAGTCAGCTCCGCCACCATGTGATCGAAGGCTTGTTTCGTCATGGCCTTTGCATCGCTCGCCTTATCCGGCAAATCCTTCTTGATTGCCTTTAAGGTTTTTTCAAACTGCATGGCCATCTGTGCAAGCTCCGTCTTGTAAAGCGGCGTGCATTGCGCCCGCGCCTGCTTGGAAAGGGAGGTCGCTTTCTGCCGCTTCTGTTTGTCCTCGCGCGCAATACGGCTGAACAACTCGGCGGTGCTCTGATGAATCTGATTCTGCGTGGCAATAGCCGCGGCGTAGCTGTCGTCAAAGTAGTCCGCGATCATGAGCGTCAACGTGGCGAACTCTGGCTCAGCCAGGAGCCGGTTCACGACATTCACATCGACGCTGCCGGTATAGAGATTGCGCGCCGCCTGTGCGGATAGGCCA
>Ga0247609_10004737_pt1 | contig 13466 bp, 20 predicted proteins | sample 172DNAGHGlowgp2_FD_193487 | JGI IMG/M metagenome (GOLD analysis project Ga0247609, IMG submission 193487) | Sheep rumen microbial communities from Palmerston North, Manawatu-Wanganui, New Zealand - 1728 DNA GHGlow gp2 | ecosystem: Host-associated > Mammals > Digestive system > Stomach > Rumen ...
GGTCAATAGGAAGAGCAACCTTACCCTCTGAGTTAATTACGATTGTTTCATAATCTAATGGGACATAAAGTGCATTTTCACTATTTAAGAGAATTGTTTCTGAGTCATACTTAACGTTAACATACTTAACTACTAAGCCATTTTCCTCGGAGTCCTCTAAGTAAATAGCTTCACCAGGCTTAACATCAAGACCAGCAGCCTTTAATACTTGTTCTGAGTCATCAAAGTAAATTGTAACTCCGTCAATTGGTAAGTACAATTCATTTTCGGAGTTAATCATAATTGTCTCGCTGTCCACTAAGACGTGGAAGATGCGGTGGTCATCTTTGTTTTCAATATGAACACCAGCACCTTCGCTGTCTAAGTTGTAAACTAAACGAGAGTATTCTGGAAGAGCAATATTGCCTAAAAGTCTTTTATCAGCCATTTATTATGCCTCCCCTTCTGAACAAATTGCATGCCACAGAGCTCTGATCTCCGCGACTGTATATTGATGAACTTCTAATTCGTCCTCGGAGTTGATAATGATAGAATCTTTATCAATTGGGACATAAAGTTCATTTTCACTATTGAGTAAGATGGTTGCCTCATCATATAATACATCGAGGTATTTGACTGGTAATCCAGCTTCTTCTGAAGTTGAAATCTTAATAGCATCTCCAGGCTTAACATCTAAGCCAGCAGCTTCTAGTCTACCCTCTGAGTTGACGAAGATTGTAACTTCATCTAATGGTAATTCAATATGACCTTCAGATGCATCATAAATGATAGTCCTCTTGTCAATGTTAGCAACTACCTTGCCACCTTCGAGAATGATTGTCTTTTCATCAATTGGTACGAAGAGCTCATTCTCTGAATTGACCTTAACTGTTGAGTCATCATATTTAACATCGTATACATAACTAGCACCAAGGTCAACTAATTCCATAGCCTTACGACCTTCAGGTAAGATGGCTTCTACATAGATCTCTGAATCATTCCAACGAACTGTCTTATTGTCAAACTGAACTTGAGTTACTACTTCGTGTCCATAGTTCATTAACTCGCCTTCGAAGTTCTTAGTTCCATAGATTGAGTTCACACCAACATAGTCACCATGAATTGTAATGAAGCCAGAAACGATAGCAGCTAATGGAATCTCAATGGTTGATTCATCCATGAAGTGGAAGATCAATGTTGTTTCAGAAGTGCCCTCAGAAGTAGGGATAGATCTTGAAGTTACATTAACAAGGACCTTCTCTAATGGGAGATCTAATACATTAGAAGTAGTCAATAAGTTGCCAGCCTTATCATAGAGTTCAGCAGTAACTTTATACTCACTTTCAGAATCGTAGACACCTTCTGATGGAGCTTCTTGACCATCAACTAATAATCTAATTCTGTAACCAGTTTCGTCTAACTTCGAGTATGGAGTTAAGTCAATGTGAGCAACTCTATTAACTAATACTGAAGCCTCAGATGTACCCTCAGAGGTTAATTCCTTAACGAGGACATCTTCTGTTAAATTGACAACCTTTAACTGTCCTTCACTGTTGAGAACTAATGTGTCATTATCAAACTTGACTACGCCACGTTCAGAGTTAGAAGCATTAGGAAGCAGAGCTTCATAATTACTAACTACTGATACGCCATCAATCTTAACATCAGTAACTCCAGCTCTCTTTAAGAACTGTGGCTTGCCTTCACTATTGATAGCTAAGACAAGATCTTCTTCAGCCGGGAGATGATCTGATAAGACTGGGATATATAAAGCATCATTTCTAATTCCGATTGACTCAGAATCAGTTAAGATGTTTAAGATGTTAGCAGTAGGTGTAATGACATAGTCTAAGCCATCTCCAGCAGTAATTGAAGGAGCAGCAGTAACTAACTTACCACCTCTGATAATAATTGAGTTGTTGTCAATTGGAACAAATCTTGCTTCAATCGGGTGATATGTAGCAGCTTGTCCATTGATGTTTAAAGTAATTGAGTCAACTAATGACATATTGTTTCTAACAGTAATAGTAGAAACGTCATATCTAACAGTAACTTCATTAGTATCTTTATTATACTGTAAATCAACAAATCTATCACCAGTTACAGTTTGTCCTGTAATACCAATGATCTTGCCATAGTCAACAACAGTTAAGCCAGTTTCATTTGTTGATAAGATTGAGCTACCACCTACATTAAGAGATGTACTAACATCAACAATTGCACTGTCAAGTGGCTCAACTGCGAATGGTAATGTAAATGTTCCGGTAAAGATTGTACCTAATGGAGCACCAAATGAACCAGCACCTGTATTGTTAACATATACTACAGGAACAGCAGGGTCTTTATAACCACCTATGGCAGTTTCTAAGAAACCTCTATCTTTAATGATGGTCTTCTCATCAATGTTAGCATATAATACTTCGCTATTTTCAATGATTGTAATAGCATCAGCATTTAACTGTTTCTTAGCCTTAATCTTGCCAGCATCTAAGATAATTGTGTCCTTATCAATTGGGACATATAAGCCTTCAGATGAGTCGACTAAGATTGTCTTGTTGTCTCTAACTAAGGTTAAGACATCACCTGTCTTCTTAATTGGGTGAACAGCTATTAATGGGTTAGCTTCAGCAACTAAAGCATTTTCAGATGAATCCCACTTAATTGTACGGCCATCAAATAATACCTTTAATGAACCATCAACATTGGAATAACCTAAACCTTGATTAGCAGCAACCTTAACAAATAAACCTTCAGAGCCAAGCTTAATTGTCTTGTCATCAAATACAACACTAATCTTGTCTTGGTCACCTTCAGATGTAACCTTAATAGCATCTCCAGCAATAACAGGTTTAGCAACTACGTGTAAACCTTCAGATGTAACCTCTAAAGTTCTATCGTGCTTAATGCCAAAGACTACTTTATTAGCAGCACTCTTGTCGAGTGTAATTACGTGTTCAGAATCTTCTTCAAAGAATACCTGAATTGGTACATATAATTTGCCTTCAGAATCTACCTTAACTGTTAAGTCATCGTGCTTAACAAATAAGCCTTCTGAATCTTTACCAACAGCGCCATGAGCTTGAGCTTCTAACTGATTGCCAACAATCTTAATTGTCTTGCCATCAACTAAAGCCTTAATGATACCTTCAGATGTAACTTCAATTGCATCAGCACCAACATAGCGTAAGAACTCAGCAACTAATTTACCTTCTGAATTGAACTTGACAGTATCATCATCTACTTTGACTTCAAACTTAATTCCGTCTAAGTGTAAGCCCTTTAACTCGTCAGCTTCATAGACAGCTTCAAACTTACCTTCTGAATTGAGCTTAATTGTATAGTTGTCATAAGGAACTGCTAAGGCACCTTCAGAATCAAGAACAATAGTTTCCTTATCGAAGACTAACTTAATAGCACCTTCAGATGAGAAATCTAATGCTTCGTCGTGTAATTTGACTTCTAACTTATTGTTGTCAACAGCAATACCCTTGTCTTCGTTAAAGAGGACATTAACTGTTTCACGACCTTCAGATGTGTACTTAACTTCAGTAGCGATACCACTTAATAATTCTTCAGGTACAGCTTCTAATAAGCCAGTTTCAGAGTTGAGAACGATTGACTTATTATCGATGGGGACATAAGCAACATTATTAAGTTCTCTAATTGTCTTATTGTCAATTTTACGCGTTAACCTTACGATTAACCGACCATTTTCGGCTTCGCTATCTTTAATGAATTCATATAGTTCGCCATCTGTACTATTAAGTAAGAAATAATGTTCTGGCCATACATTAAGATTATAAATTAAATCATAACCTGTATTTGGGCCAGGAGCACCTTGATATTCAGAGTTACCAATTAAGGCAATCTCTGAGTCAGCCATGACCAATCTTCAGTCGATGGTATCAGTTGAGCCTACGTTAAATCCATAGGGGAAATACTTTGTGTTTATTGGCATACTAATACTCACCTCCTAGTTCTCATAGTCCGGAGAAGTCGGGTCATTATATGTGAACTCGAATACTAACTTATCAAAATACATTGTAACTGGTTCTGCTAAGTAGTAAACTCTGTACATCATAGTTAAATCTGTAGGGCTGCCCTTAATATCTTTGCGTCTGAATGGTACGGTAATTTCTGGAGTAGCTGAGTCGTAAACTTCATTCAATCTAACTCTCAGTTCATCAGTGCCACTATCTTCGTGTATCATTGATAACGGTAAAGCAATAGCAATATACTGATGATTAGATGAAATACCTCTCCATCTTTCAAACGGTATAGCATGACCTGTAATAGGGCTAAATGTATCTGGATGCCATAATTCATTTCTCTTAACACTGAACTGAATCCACGGAATATCAGTCCAAGCTTCAAGTTTATCAATGTCGTTAATAACTGCAGCACATAATACATTGTCTTGCTTTGGGTCACCTAATAAAATCTGTCTAATTACTTCCACAATTCTAGTTCCTTCCGGAATTAACTGATCTTTTGCGTAGCCACCTACATTGAATCTTGTAATCCAACCACCCTTAGGTACTACTTCATCATGATCAATTAGAATAACGGGACCCTTAGTACCATCTCCAAGATCTGGTCCTTCATAAATAGGGTTCCCATGCTTATCTTTTGGATTGACTGTTACATGCACACCAAATGGGTCTGTGCTTGTAACTGGTTTTGGTTCTGGTAGACCTTCTGAGTTAAGTTTATCACCACTACCAAGAATGTAGAATTTGTCTGCTTTCTTAGCTTCGAACTTGTTAACAGCCGAATCTAATTCATCATGAACTTCACCAATTCTATTCTCTTGTCTTTCATCTGCTACTTCCAAACTCTTAACTGTATTAATTAAAAGTCTTGGAGGATCCTTAATGGCATCAGCTTTAACTAGCTTGTCAATCCTATCCCTTAATACAGGATCTTTAATGTCTCCAATGTCTTCTGGTAAGATGATTAAATGAATATTATTATCATCATCTACATAGAAGTTTCCATCCTGAAAAGTCATTATTGGATCATTGCCATTAGTCCCAAATAAAATTGATTCAGTAACAAATTCATTCAATTCGCTCAGTGGTAATTTGTAACTACGTCCGCAGAAGTCCCCAGCCTGGAAATTAACATAGAAATAAGCTTTATCTGTGTTAAAGTCCCATTTTTTTAAATCGGCTCTAATGTCGTCGAACTGATCCAACTTACGAGGCACCATCGTATTCATAACATACGCTAGTTTACCATCTTCAGTTGGAGATTGGATCTTAACGCCATTGAGTTCCGGGGTAAAATTTCCACTCATTTTTGTTACTCCTTCCTCACTTTAAATGAATGTAAAAGGTGTTTATATCCACCTCATCAATTATTTAATTTAGCAAATAAAAAAGAAGTAGCCATTACTACTTCTCATAATACTCAATTAATGCTGAGTAATCTGTCTTCATATAAGTTCTAAGTTTCTTTGAGGGCAACTCTAAATACTCATATTTGTCTTTATCTTTAATGTTAAATGATTTCTTTCCTTCTTCTCTTAACTTCATGAATGTTTGAATTGGAATTCACAATACACAATCGTGCTCTGAAAACCAGATGATTACTCCAGGCTTTACTCCCTCGATGTTGGCATATTGAATTAAGCTTTCATATTGTCTAAAGTCTACTGGAAAAGTATTTCCTTTTCTCTCTTTGCACTCAATTAGAAACAAGAAAGGTTTCTTATAGCAAATAAAGTCTGAAATGTTAGTGGACCCAATAAATCCTGACATTTGATCAGATAGTCTATAGCAAAAAGAATCTGGGACAGTCTCAGATCATTGTGCTCTAAACTTTTCCTCAAATCCTTTTCCTAAACTAACAGGCATTAAATATGAAATACCTTTCTAAAGAAGTTGATCACTGCATTAACAATCTTACTAAGCCAATTACAGATGCTAGGCTTAACAATATCATCTTCATCTGGAGTGCCAGGAATTAAAGAATAAGCTTCAAATAAACCATAAGAGTATGGGAGTATAAATGTTCCCTTATCTCCATAGCCTGTGCCTCAAGAGTTCTGACAAACCCAACCCTCTGAATTCCAGCCTTTTATTACAATAGCGTGTCCGCCATCCATGAATGTGCCTTTCAATAAGACATTAGTTGGGCTTAATTTATTATCACTAAATCAAATCACAGCACCTAACACAGGACCATAGTGCATAAGAGCATACTTTATATCGTTTATAGAAGACACTCTAGCATAACTAGAAATTCTATATCTACTAGCCTCATTCATCACTAATGGGCTATAATAAGCTGTTTCAGCAATCTTATATGCTTCTGGAACCTCGTCATTTCCAGGGCATGATTTATAAGTAGGGTCTCCATAGCTTCTAATGATCTTACAAGCTTCTCTTGGAAACATACCTGGACCATCTGAGTTGAATAGTTTCTTATGGATCCCATAAATAAAGTTGGTGGACATTGTCTCACCGTAGTGATACTCTAATATGCTAGAAGAAGAATAAGCAACACAAGATCCAACAGAACCCTGATCTCTAACTCTCATTTTATTAGGACACTCATAAGTTTCTGGGTAAACAGCAGCCATAAACTTTGCTTGCTTAAACTTATAGTCTCTAATGTCAACTTCGCTCCTAAGAGCACCCATTTTACGTTCTGTCATATCATCATCTCCTAATTATTTAATTTAGCAAAAAAGCAGATATTCCTATCTGCTCTCGTATTTGAGATGAATTAGTTTAGCTCTTAGTATACTACTTCTAACTTTTACTAAAGATAATTTAAGTTTCAATGTATACACAATTGAAAGCATCACTAGAATTGCTGCAATTCCTAACCAACCAACTACTAGCATTTTTCTGACCTCTTAATTGAGAAATATGTATTCATAATTAAGTTAAATACTACGAACATTGCTACAATATTTAATGCTAATTCTAAGAATGAATTGACAAATTCAATGTTGCAAACTAAGCTAATTAATGCAATCCATAATGTGATGTAAATTACCTTTTTCATATCTTTTTACCTCTTTTATTTACATTATTATTATATCACAGAGGTAAAAAGATGTAAACTACTTTTCTACAATATCAGAACCAATTATTTCTAAATTATACTTATCTAAAAGATCTTTAACTCTATGCTTTGCTGCTCTCTGCTCACTTAATGTAATCATATAGTTGTCAGCCATTTCTGCTACCCAACAATCAGTACAAGCTTCTCCTAATCTCTTAATTTCATTGTTTGAAACGTTATTATCTGTAGCCCAGTCAGCATCGAACTCGTATTCAAGCTTATTTCTTATTAGTGTTGTGTACACTACTCTCCTCTTCAATGATGATACCTTCTTCTTCTAATAATTCTATGTAATCAAATTCAAACTTTGATTTGAATGGCATTATGTTTTCAAAGCCACTATCTAAATAGCGCTTATAAGCTTCTTCTCTACTCATTTTCATGATCTAACATAAATATTGAATAAAATCTACCAACGTTGAAGTCATCAGTTTCTTCAAGAGTAAACTCGAGAGTGACCTTATAATCTCCATCAAAGGTCGTTCCACAGCTGACATCTACTTCAACAAAGGGTAAATCAGTATCTGATTCGACAGTACTATAATCAATTCTAATCGCTTCGATGTTAAACCAATTATCATCACTTTTAGTATACACCTTATAAAATGCCTTTCCAATCAATTTATTTATCTTATCATAAAGGTCTCTACCTAAATACTCAACGTACATATTTCCTCCACCTAATAGCTCAATTAGTTCTTCTCCTTGCTTCAAAATCTAATCTCATTTCTCTTCCTTATATTCTTCGATCTCTATTTCTGAATCATATGACTCACCTGTCTGAGGGTTAAAATGCTCAAATATAATCTTATTGTCTTTAACAGTAAAGCTAAACATTTCCCGATCTTTGAGGCAATTTGAGATTAAGTCAAGGAGAGATCCGCCATCAATGACAGATGTCTCCTTAGACTTAAAATCTACAAATTCTCTTTCCTCATTTAGATGGGCACCATCAGTCTTTATCGTAACATAATACCAAGCGCCAATCCAAATATTCATTAGTTAAGCTCCACTAACCCGTAGGTCTTTCCATCGAATCTGCGATATACTACCGAGATCTTATCAGCATTGTCAACGTTTCTAAAAGCATACCAAGAGTGAGCTAAGCTATTCATTTCATCTACTGCTTCTTCAGGAGTAATAGAATCCAAGATAAACACCTTGTTTCTTACAAAGATTGAAGCAATCTCATTAACTTCTGAGCTTACATTGATTGGCTGAATGAGTTCTCTATTAACTCTTTCCTTCCAATAGCTCTTCTCTTTTCTCTTTTTAAGCTGCTTTTCTAATGAATCACGAGCATCTACAATGGCAGCATAGTAATCTTCATTTCTAACTTCAGCTCTAACTCTACGATTCATCTTAGAAACTACCTGACACTTAACTACAAAGTTAACGCCATCTTTATCTAATGTGACCTTAATTGGATCTTTATCTGACAGAAACTTTTCAATTGACTGAAAATGCTTCTCAGTAAAGTCCTTCATAGCTTTAGTAAAGCCAACTCTATTGGTAGTATACTTGTAATTCATAACTTAAGCCTCTTCAGTTGATTCTAATACAATTAAGGACTTTGTCAGTTCAGTAAACAGAACCTGAGTAATCTCAACAGACATGCCACCTTCAACGATTGCTAAGAAGTGCTCTACTTCCTTACCCTCTTCGTCAGTAGCTACGTCTCTTACGAAACCAATTACCTTGTTGACTGACCAATAATTACCTCTGGCATCCTTAAAAAATAAATTAGTCATCTTTACCTCCATACTTCCTTTTTCTCGGAATGACTTTCTTTTTATTCTTACTTACGTAAGTCATATGTGAATGGCGTACTTCAACAAGCCAGTAATCTCTGACATGATCTTTATCTGGTTTATTGTAAACTCTTACGCCATTTCTCTTCTTCATAACTATGCTCCAAACTTTTCCTTCATTAAGTTATTATAGAAATCAGACATACTGGGCATATCTTCTTCAACCATATAAATTCTCTCTAATGGAATAGAATTATAAAGCCTTTCGATATCTTCATCTAAAGTCTCCATACTGTAATCGCATTCATAGAGAAAGTGCTCAATAACGTTATTATACTTTGTGCTAGTCTTAAGACCAAGCATCGTACTTAAACTATTTACATACTCAGTCAATAAATCTCCAACTTCATTACGCTCCCAGATAGAAATACCTAAATCCTCTAATTTATCAATGTAATTAGAAAAATTTATATATGTCTTTACCTTATTTATGAAATCTTTCTTATCCATATGTCAACCTCCATTTACATTATTATTATAACATATTCATACTGATATGTAAACTAACTAATCTTAGTGGCATACTGATTTAATGATGCTAAATCCACGCCCAATAACTGATCTCTATGTTTCTCCTGCCCAGGAATAAACCGACCGAACTTAATAATAATGTTTGGAAACTGCTTAAGCATCTCTACTTTATCTTCGATCTCATCATTACGATACCCAGTATAAATGACAATCGTGTCATTAGTCTTCTCTCTTAAAGCTTTTACTAGAGCATAAAGATCTTCCCATGACTTAAAGGGCTCGAGACCACCACAAACAATAGCTCTACTGATGTCATTAGAAATATACTTTTCAACTATTGTTTCTATTGGCACATCAATGTCAGGCTGTTTTACTAAAGGTAAGTTCTGACAAATCTCATTCCCAGCTTCTTTACAGCACTTGAAGTCGCACTCTGGAAACAATAGAAACATTGAAGGCTCTTTATAGTTTAAGAAGTCCTCTTCGATGGTTCCCTTTAATCGCATACCTTATCCTCATAGAGCTTAAAGAATTCTGAATGAGAGCCAACATCAATCCAGTAATAAGCACAGGATTCTGAAGTAGGACCATAATGAATGACCCTGTGATAATATGATTTATAATTGTGATCATCTAAAAACTTTTTGATCTCATCAAAAGCCCCAGCAAGATTCTTACACTGAGCTATTTCTCTTTCCTGCTCGTATCTATCTTCAAATACCAATCTCATTAATCTAACTCCTCCAACTTAAGAACGACATATATCAGAAGCATTGAGGCTCCTACAAAACAACCAAATACGAAATATCCCATATAATATACCTCTTTTACAATAATATTATATACTAAAAAGAGATAGTTGTAAACTACCCCTTAATATTCTTTATCTTCTTTTGCAATCTTAATAATAAGATAGCACACTCTAAAGGCCATTATGCCTAGAACAAAACCTAATAAGAATTCCATTAGACAAACTGATAATGGTTACCCTTAATTCTCCTGCCTTCTGTAATCATACGACCCATCGTATTGAATTCACGATACTCCATTCCGTATACTACTCCGGCAGCAGCCTTAATGTCATTATAAACAATTCCTGTCTCCAAGCATAAGACAGGGCGATTTAAGTATTCCTTCTTTGTAAAGATCTTCTGCTTTTCTTCCATATGTAAATCACCTCTGATATAATATACATAATAAAAAGCCTCTGTAAGGAGGCTTTTATTCAACAATTCAAAATTGTCTCTTTGGAATTATAGTGTATACTCTGCCATTTGCCAAAGCTAACTTAGCTTCTAAGTAGTATTTACCAGGCATTACATACTCAGTATCTTTTGGCTCTAATCTAAGCATTACATCCTTCTTATTATTGAAATCTTTTCTAGTTAAGACCTTCTTAATTAAGGAGAATTCAAATGGCTGATTAGGCTCAGCAATACCTATATACAGTTTATCATCTGGCCTTAGAATATACCTCTTAGGATCAAACTTATTACCAGCATTTATGTAAATTGGGATCTGGAAATAATCTCCTCTATTCAACTCGATGATGTTGTTTCTAATTATCCAATGGTGACCAGGGATACTAAATGTGTCTCCCCAGTCATCCATGATAATTGTGTCATTTCTTAGATCAGCCATAAGTGTGACCCCTTATTGTGGTGGATCTTGCCCATGTTCATATGCACAAACATCAACTTCAATTGGGCCAGGAATATTAAACTCATTATTAAGTAAATCATGAGCTTCTAATATCTCAAGTTTAAACTTTCCATACTTAGGTAATTGATCATCTGTAGCTGTTGCTGTAACAATAATCGGTATTCCTATGTGCTTTGAATAATTAGTGTCCTTACATTGAATACCGTAACAAGGTAGATCATACATAAAGTCATAATTTTCAGGTAAAAGTGGTGCTGAACCAGTAGTATTTGGTTCAATATATAAGAAATCTGGATCTAAACTTGTTAAATTAAATTTAATATCATTTATTCCAGAAGAACCCATAAGCGTTATACCAGCTTCAACTGGCTGTGGATTATGCGCCATATCTATATAAATCTTACCAGAGTGTTCATAGTATCGATCAACACAGACTAATAATATCGGTCCTTCAACAACTGGTTCTTTATAAGGTACAAACTTAATCTCTCTTACAGCTTCACTATCCTTGAGATCTTTTTCACCAGCTTTAATATTCGTTAACTTAACTTCAAATGAGTTGGTTCTCTCTTCATCAAATTCAGCTAACTCCATTTTAAAGTTTACATATACGTGTTCAACTGGGTCCTTGCCTTCTTTAAGCTTTAATAGATAAGCACCATTAGCAAGCTCTAAATCATAGCTTGGATGAATAGATACTACTTCTAAATTGGAAAGACCTTCGCCAGCATTAATAATAATGTCAGCTGATGTAATTGGATCAACACCAAAAGCATTTAAGACAAATGGGAAATCACTGTCAAATTCTTCAGGGACTTCATATGTCCAACTATCTTCATCATCGTACACTAAATTAGCACCAGTGTAATCTACGCAAGCAAATACATCTGGTACTTCTGGTGTAGGAGGTACTGGAGGCTCTGGCTCTTCCTGTTCTTTATATGAAGCATTACCCTCACTATCAACTACCAATACATAAGTACCTTCTTTTGTTGGAAATGGAATAATCGGCTGTGGCTTTGGCGCTACATACGGTACAAACTCATATTTACCATTCTTATCCCTATAGAATAAGTACTCACCAGGTTTTTCTGGAAAATCTAGATCTGGTAATCTGTGATCAAATACTCTTACCCATTCATACTCGCCATTAACCTGTTCACAAATATAGTACTCATTTGTAGGCTTACTTAAAGTACCACTATCTACTGCTGCAATCAAATCAAGATACTCCGCACCTGGAGCTGGCAGGGTCTTAAACTTTGAAATCATTATACAATCTGTACTCAAATCATCTGGGAGCTCTGAGTACAAATAATCTTGTATGTAGTGTGCCATAGTTATGCCTCCTTAGAAGTTATTCAACTTCTACCTGAATGTCTAAATCATCACGTTCAGCGTTAAAGAGTACTTCTTCCTCTTCATCGCCTTCCTGATCTTCGTCTTCCTTCTTATCTTCTTTCTTTAGCTCTTCATGAAGCTTTAAGACAGCTTCTTCAATCATAGCTACTAGTGACTTGGTGTCAACGCTAATGTGATGTAGATCAAGCTCTTCTTCAATTCTCTCAAGAGCTAATTCGAACTTGTCTTCACCTTCTTCTTCCCAGTAAACCTGCTCAACCCATTTGACAGCAGTTTCTACAATAGAAAGAACGAGTTGTCTCTTATTGATGTCAGTGTGTGACTTAATGTAAGGGACTAAATATGCAGTAATAAGAGCGGCAGCTACAGAAATGAGTGCCTGAATTAAAGGTGTTAAATCAATCTTCATACTTATCTCCTTTATAACTTCGTTACTTTATTCTTCACGCCAGCTACCCAACGTTCAGTAGCTACTTTATACCAAGTGTAAGCTCCAGCCTTCTTAGTTGCAGAGTAAGAGTAAATACCATTTACCATTGAGCCTAGTACTGTGCCCTTAGCAGCTTTACGACAATTAAGGTCTCCAATGACATTAATCTGCTTTAACTTTTCATTTCTTGCAACTGGGATACCATAAGCTCTCTTAATTGTAGCCTTACCAGACTTAACAACTTGATCATCGTAAGCATATGTGTAAGAAAGAGGGTTCACATAATCTTTTGAAGTGGGCTTAGCAGCACCCTTCTTGCACTTAAATAAAGCATAATGTAAATGGACACCAGAAGCTAACTTACCAGATGATCCCATCTTACCAACTTCTTCACCTTGAGCAACCTTCTGGCCCTTCTTAACATTGTAAGACTTTAAGTGCTTAAACTGACAGAACCAAGTATAGCCATTATAATCATGCTTAAGCTCAACAATGTGTCCAGTGTCATCACTCCACAAGATACGATTTACTGTGGCATCAAATGGAGCCAAGACAGGAGCATTAACTCCGCCATAAGTCTTATCAGAAGTATGAGCTAAATCAATGCCTTTATGGCTTGAGCTATACTTCTGAGTGACTTTATTGTATGCTAGAGGCATACGGAAGTATTCAAT
>Ga0247609_10004738_pt1 | contig 13465 bp, 10 predicted proteins | sample 172DNAGHGlowgp2_FD_193487 | JGI IMG/M metagenome (GOLD analysis project Ga0247609, IMG submission 193487) | Sheep rumen microbial communities from Palmerston North, Manawatu-Wanganui, New Zealand - 1728 DNA GHGlow gp2 | ecosystem: Host-associated > Mammals > Digestive system > Stomach > Rumen ...
ATCGGCGATAGCTACGGTGGTCGCGGTGCCCACGGTGGCGGTGCCTTCTCGGGCAAGGACAGCTCGAAGGTGGACCGCTCAGCGGCATACGCGGCACGCCACATCGCCAAGAACCTCGTGGCCGCTGGCGTTTGCGACCAAGCCTTGGTGCAGATTGCATACGCCATAGGCAAGGCCGAGCCGGTGGGCTTCTACATCAACACCGACGGCACCTCGCACGTCAAGATGAGCGATGCCGAGATTGCCCTCAAGGTGAGAGAGCTCGTCGACTTGAGACCCTACTTCATCGTGAAGCGCTTCGGCCTCACCAACCCCATCTTCGAGGAGACGGCCTCCTACGGCCACTTCGGCCGCCAGCCTGTGGTCAAACCCGTCGAGGTGTTCTACAAAGACAAAACCACATACACCAAAGACGGCAAGACCTACAAAGACGTGGAGTTCTTCGGCTGGGAGAAACTCGACTTGGTGGACAAACTGAAGGAAGCCTTCGGTTGTTAAAACAGTCTCCCAAAAACGAAAAAACCTGCAAGAATCTTGCAGGTTTTTTCGTTTTTACGTTCTCTACCAAGAAAACGCACTCTATTCTTCTTCCATTTGCGACATCAGTATCAGATTCAGTTTCTCTTCGTCGGTCAAGCCCAAATACTGAATTAGGGCTCGCGCATCTTTGACCAAATTGTGTTGAGGGTATTCGTCAATGAGTCTCTGATAGGCCTTATGCGCCAATGCAGTATCTTGAAGCTGATCCTCGTACACATAAGAGCCAAGGAAAATCAGCGACCTAGGCGACCAATCCGACTCGGGATACTTGTCAATCAACTGATCACACAGTTCTACGCACTTGTCGGAGTTTTTCAATTTCGCATTGATCTCCATGGCATGAAAAAGCCATGACGGGGCAGTAGAGTCATCAGGATTCTGTTCGACAAACTTACAATAAGTTTCGGCCACTTCGGATGCCTTATCCATATTCATGTTCCAGTTTTCATCCAACAGAGTTTTCTCTGCGGCCTTCACATCGTCTAACGTAAGTTTCTTTTCTGTTTCACTACAAGCGAACATGCCAAACGCCAGTAGGGCGACAAGCAATAGTTTGAAGGATTGTTTCATTGTATTCATATTTATCTGTGTTTCTTCTTATGCGGGAAAATCATGCGGTAGTCGACATCGCACTTGCCTTCGGAGATGGCACGCAGCTTGCTTTGCAGCAAGGTCTTACGTAACGGGGCGATACGGTCGACATGGACATGGCCTTCGAGATGGTCATATTCGTGTTGGATGATACGGGCACGGATGCCTTCAAACACGTCCTCGTGTTCCTGGAAATTCTCGTCAAGATAGCGGAGACGAATCTTGTCTTTACGGACCACTTCCTCATAGATATTGGGCAGGCTGAGACAGCCCTCCTTAAATGTGACATCATCGCCAAAGGCCTCAAGGAGTTCGGCGTTGATAAACACTTGTTTGAAACCCTTCGCGTCAGGATAGTCGGGATAGAAGGGGTTGCCGTCGGTGATGAAGAGACGGATGCTCTTGTTGACTTGCGGGGCGGCCAAGCCGACGCCTTCGGAATGGGCCAGCGTCTCCCACATGTCCTTGAGCAGGGTTTCCAGTTCAGGATAATCGGGAGTGATGGGCTGGGCGATGGCTTTCAGCGTGGGGTGACCGTAGGCTACTATTGGTAAAATCATTGTTTTATTGATTGTTGGTAGAGACGCGATTAATCGCTTCTCTACAAGATTTTGATTCCATATACGATTGGAGGATGATGGTGGCGGCGATGGTGTCGACGAGTTCCTTGTCCTGCCGGCGCGACTTGCTGAGGCCCGCGTCAATCATGGTTTGGTGCGCCATCACCGAGGTGAAACGCTCGTCGTAGCGCACAATCTTCATGTCAGGCAGGAGCTTCTTCAGGCGGTTGACGATAGGCTCGATGTACTTGGAGCAGTCGGAAGGGTTGTTCTTCATGTCCTTGGGCTCACCGATGACGATTTGCTCCACCTCTTCCGTCTTCACGTAATTCAGCACAAAGTCGACGAGTTTGTGCGACTCCACCGTCGTCAGCCCGTTTGCGATGATCTGCAAAGGGTCGGTGACGGCGATGCCGCTGCGCTTGCGTCCGAGGTCGATTGCCATTATCCTTGCCATGTCCTTCAATTTGAATTGCAAAAGTACACATTTTTCCGCAAATCACGGGAACCAACAAAAAAAGAGGCTCTCTAGAACCTCTCTTGTTTTGGGTGGGAGATGGGATTCGAACCCACGACCCTCGGAACCACAATCCGGTACTCTAACCAGCTGAGCTACACCCACCATCAGTTCCGCATTCGCGAAATCGGCTGCAAAAATACTACTTTTTTCCAATATAGCCATTAAAATCCGCCAAAAATTTCATTTTTTTCTTTTTTGGCTCAAAATCAGGGGCGAATTCCGTATTTTTGACGGCTCAAACAAAAGGTCGCACATGGACGAAAAAAAGCCACAGAGCCAATCCCCTAAAGCACTGGCTTGGAAACGGTTCCGCAGCAACAAGCTCGGAATGGTCTCCCTCGGCTTCGTCATCCTTTGGGCCTTGCTGGCCATTTTTGCCTATGTCATCATCCCCGACAAGACGCCCAACGCCAACCGACAAATCCTTGAGATCAGCACCAAGAAGCCCGGCTTCGAGGTCGACATGCTGATGGTGCCGAAAGAGACACAACCTACAAAGACGCCTTTTTTCCAGTTCCTTTTTAACGGACGCCCCGACGGCTGCATTTACATGCCTTTTGACAGCCTGCATATTAATAAGGAGACGACGACAGTTTATCTCTATCAGGGGGAAGGTGCGTCGAGTGTTAGGACAGAGATTGTCAATAATACCGAGCTATTGGCAAGCGGCGTTTCGACTCTTCGACAGACTCAGGGCTCAGGGACCTTAGTTTTCACTTCGGATAAAGAAGCAGACACCTATATCAGAAGCCATTGCGTGAAGCACCGTAAGTTTTTGCTGGGCACCGACCAATTTGGGCGCGACTTCCTCAGCCGTTTGGTATTGGGTAGTCGCATCAGCCTCACCGTAGGCTTCATCGCCGTGTTGCTCAGCCTCATGATCGGCATCGTGGTGGGTAGCATGGGCGGCTTCTTCCGGGGCAAGGTGGACGATGCGGTGGTGTGGTTCATCAACGTGGTGTGGTCCATCCCTACCCTGCTCTTGGTCATCGCCATCACCTTCGCTTTGGGCAAGGGCATCGCGCAAGTCTTCATCGCCGTGGGCCTGACCATGTGGGTGGAGGTGGCACGTATCGTGCGCGGACAGATTCTCTCCATACGCGAGACCACCTTTGTCGAGGCTGGAAGAGCCTTAGGATTCAAGGACCTGCGCATTATTTTCAGGCACATCTTGCCCAACATCCTCAATCCCATCATCGTGGTGTCGGCAGCCAACTTTGCCTCTGCCATCCTGCTTGAAGCCGGTTTGAGTTTTTTGGGCATCGGCGTTCAGCCCCCCATGCCATCATGGGGCAGCATGATCAAAGAGAACTACGCTTTCATCATCCTCGACGCGGCTTATTTGGCCATTTTACCCGGCATCGCCATCATGTTGCTCGTGCTAGCCTTTATGTTGATTGGAAACGCATTGCGCGAAGCGCTTGATGTGAAGAATTAATGTTGGAATGCGGAATGAGGAATGGCATTCATAATTCAGCATTCATAATTCAGCATTAAAAAAAATGTTGTATCTTTGCGCCCTCAAAATCGCATCTTACTTGCGGGTGTGGCGGAATTGGTAGACGCGCTAGACTTAGGATCTAGTTTCTCACGAAGTAAGGGTTCGAGTCCCTTCATCCGCACAAGTTTAAGAAAATCAATCATATAGAAATGAACATCACACAGAGCACGAAAGGAGACAACCTGATCTCCATCAAAATCAATGTTGAGAAAGCCGACTACGAAGAGATGGTCGAAAAAACCCTGAAGCAGATGCGCCACAAGGCCAATGTGCCCGGTTTCCGCCCCGGCATGGTGCCCATGGGCATGATCAAAAAGATGTATGGTGCCAGTGCCAAAATGGAAGCCTTGAACACCCTCGTTTCCGACAGCCTTAATAAACATATCGTCGACAACAAGCTCGACATCCTGGGCTACCCGCTCAACGACACTGAGCAGCAACAGCCCACCGACCTTGAAAAGGATGACAACATCGACTTCTATTTCGAAGCCGCCCTGCGTCCCGAAATCAACGTCGACTTCACCAACACCATGGTCGACTTCTACCACATTGTCCCCACCGACGAGGAAGTGGACAAAGTCATTGAAGACCTCCAACAGCGCAATCCCGACACGAGCCATCCTGAGACCGTGGGCGAGGACGACCGCCTCGAGATCAAGATCCGCGAAGCCAAAAACGGCAAGGAAGTGGAAGGCGGCTACGAGAAAGACGGCGTCTTCTTCAACATGAGCCAGATCAAGAACAAGACCCAGCGCAAGAAATTCATCGACAAGGAAGTGGGTTCCGAGTTCATCGTCAACTTCGCCAAGGTGTTCGGTTCGGAAGAGGAAGCCGCCAAGGTTTTGGGCGACGACGCTCCTGTGGCCGGCGACTTCAACATCATCATCGACGACGCCATCCGCAACGAGAAGCCCGAGCTCAACGAGGACTTCTTCAAGAAGATCTTCCCCGACAAGGAAATCAAGGACCTCGACGCCTTCAAGGCCGCTGTGAAAGCCGAGATGGAGAAGCAGCATGAGGCCGAGACCGACCCCATCCTCTTCAACAAGATGATTGACGAGCTGGTGGCTGCCGTGCGCTTCGACCTGCCCGACGCCTTCATGAAGCGCTGGATTGTGGAGAACAGCCAAGGCAAGATCACCACTGAGGATGTCGAGAAGAACTACGAAAGAGACTACGTGAAGGGTCTGCGCTGGCAACTCATCGAAGACAGCATCGTGAAGGCCAACCCCGAACTCATCATCAACGACGAAGAGGTGAAGAACTTCGTGCTGAGACAAATCTTCCCCGGCATCGACTACGCCACCCTCGAAGACGACATGAAGGCCAACCTCGACAAGATTGCCGCCAACTATCTTAAGGATGAACGCCAAGTCGAGCAAATCAAGAACCAACTCGCCGACATCAAGATGACACAGTTCCTGAAAGGTAAGATGAACATCAACTTCACCGAGACCACTGCCTCCGATTTCATGAAGAAACTGGAAGAAGAGCGGAAAGCCAAGTAAACTATGGCTCCTGACTGATGGCTATTGGCAGGCTCCACCCTTAGTCTCATTGCGGACTTGATCCGCAATCTCCCAAGGAAGGGATGGAGACAGCCAATAGCCAAAAACAACTGATTCACTCTATAACACAAAAACTCAACCAACATGAACAACGAATTCTTCAAATATGCAACCAAGCACGTGGGCTTGAACACCCTTGGGCTTGAACAGTACATCTCCAGAATCAATAACAGCGGCTATATCAGCCCCACCGTCATCGAAGAGCGTCAGCTCAATGTGGCCCAAATGGACGTATTCAGCCGCTTGATGATGGACCGCATCATCTTCCTCGGCACCGCCATCGACGACTATGTGGCCAACATCATCCAAGCCCAGCTCCTGTTCCTTGAGTCGACCGACTCAAAGCGCGATATCCAGATCTACCTCAATTCACCTGGTGGTAGCGTTTACGCTGGTTTGGGCATCTACGACACCATGCAGTTCATCAGCCCTGACGTGGCCACCATCTGCACCGGCATGGCCGCTTCGATGGCCGCCGTGCTGATGTGCGCCGGCACCAAAGGCAAACGCTCGGCCCTGCCCCACTCGCGCATCATGATCCACCAGCCTATGGGCGGCGTGGAAGGTCAAGCTACCGAGATTGAAATCACGGCCCGCGAGATCCAGAAGCTGAAGAAGGAACTGTATGAAATCATCGCCAAGCACTCGGGCCAGACCTACGACAAGGTGTGGGCCGACAGCGACCGCGACTATTGGATGACTGCCGCCGAAGCCAAGGAATATGGCATGATCGACGAGGTGCTCATCAAAAAGGCTTAATCAATGGCAAAAAAGACAGGTGTTTGCGCATTTTGCGGGCGTAAAGCCTCGGAAGTGAGACTACTCATCCAAGGCATTGATGCCGAGATCTGCGACAGCTGCGCCGAACAGGCCCATCTCATCGTCAAGGAACAGTTCAACAATGGTCGAAAGGAATACGCTCCATCAGGGATGACCCTGAAGAAGCCTGCAGAGATCAAGGCCTTTTTGGACCAATACGTCATTGGACAAGACGACGCCAAGCGCACCTTGGCAGTAGCCGTTTACAACCACTACAAGCGCATCAATCAACGGGTGGAAGCCGATGAGGTGGAGATCGAGAAGTCGAACATCATCCTCGTGGGCGAGACCGGCACGGGCAAGACCCTGCTGGCCCGCACCATCGCCAAGATGCTCAACGTGCCCTTCGCCATCGCCGACGCCACCGTGCTCACCGAGGCAGGCTATGTGGGTGAAGACGTGGAGAATATCCTTGTCAAACTGCTACAAGCTGCCGACTACGACGTGGCCGCCACCGAGCGTGGCATCGTCTTCATCGACGAGATTGACAAGATCGCGCGCAAGAGCGACAACCCGAGCATCACCCGCGACGTCTCGGGCGAGGGCGTACAACAAGCCATGCTGAAGCTGCTGGAAGGCTCCGTCGTCAACGTGCCGCCCCAAGGCGGACGCAAGCACCCCGAGCAGAAGATGATCGCCGTCAACACGAAGGATATCCTCTTCATCGCCGGTGGCGCTTTCGACGGCATCGAACGCCTCATAGCAGCCCGCAAGCGCACCAATGTCATCGGCTACGGCACAGGAGGCAACGCGGCCTTGGACAAGGACAACATGCTGCAATACCTCTCCCCCGCCGATCTGAAGAAATTCGGTTTGATTCCCGAAATCGTCGGTCGTCTGCCCATCATCACCCACCTCAACCCCTTGGATGCCGATGCGCTGAAACGCATCCTCACCGAGCCCAAGAATGCCTTGGTGAAGCAGTTCCAGAAGCTATTCGCCATGGACAAAATCAACTTGGTCATCAAAGAAGAGGTGCTCGACTTCGTGGTCGAAAAAGCCATCGAGTTCAAGGTGGGTGCGCGCGGACTACGCAGCATCATGGAAGCCATCCTCAACGATGCCATGTTTGAGATGCCTTCCGACATCAACGCCACCGAATTGGTCATCGACCGCGCCTACGCAGAGGCAAAACTCGAGAAGTCGGGATTGCAAAAACTGCATGTGGGGGATTGATATCATCTCCTTTGGCAACCCAACAAAAAAAACGGAGCCAGGTCATTCCATGGCTCCATTTTTTTTGTGCTTGCGACATGCTATCCAGCCCTCATTTCTTCTTACTATTCTTTCCCAACATATATGCTACGCCGAAACCCACGAAGAGAGCAATGCCCGTGCCGACAGGGCTTTCGTTGCCGTCTTGGTTGTCCGACGACCCATGGTTAGGCAGCAGAGGAGCATGGCCGTCACGATTCTTGCCCATGTTGTATTCCTCATCGGGCACCGCACCGCGTTTGAAGATGCCGCCACCGGTGGGGTCGGCGAAGGAGGTCATGCCTAATCCGAGGACGATTGCTGCTGTGATGATGAGTTTCTTCATTTTATTCTGTTGATTTGTATTTGTTTTTATTTTCTTGTCTGTTCGGGTCTTCTTTTACTCCCCCTGCCCCCTCAAGAGGGGGACGCCTACCGGACGCAGAATTTGCGCCGCTTTGCGCGTCCCCCTTTTAAGGGGGGCAGGGGAGATAAAAAAAACTCTTATCTCACCACCATCTTTTGCGTCTTCACGTTCTCGCCATTGATGAGGCGGAGCATGTAGACCCCTGGGGTAAGATCCAATGGTTTGTCGTAGCTACCGCTGAAGAGATCGCTGCTAAGCACACGGCCCGTCATGTCAACAATCTGGAGAGTAAACGTTCCCTCCAAGCCAAGCACGAGGAGGTGACCATCGCGGATGAAAGCGAAATCGTCATCTTGGTCGGTACTGCCTTGTGCGAACACCACCTTGAAGCGCGAGGCGTAGTCAGTCGTCTTGGCATCGAAGGAATAGAAAGGCGTTTCGAGCAAGTCGATGTCGTTGCCCGTGAGGTTGTCAATGAGGTGGAGATAACTCATTTCAGCCTCATTGCCGCTCACGCTGAGGGTGTAGGTCCCGTTTTCAGCCGCTTCGAAGTTGAGGGGCATCTCGCCGATGGTGCCGGCGTTGACGACGGCGTAGTCCTTGCCTTCGACGGGGAAATAGATTTTTGGGCTGTTGGCATTCAACATGAACTTGCCTAACGTGCCGCCATTGTAGAAGGAGATGATGGCGTTGTCGAGATCAACCTGGTGTTGACTCAAATCCATTCTCAACCCTTTTGCCATGCCTCCACCATTGGAGCCGCTTGTCGTCTTATTAAAACTTACATACTCTCCCAAAGCCGAGGCTTCCACAAACACGCCTTCCATCGGAGCGATAGGCGTATTGGCTGCAACCGCTTCCAAGGCTGTACCTGTACTATTCATTCGATAAAAAGCTCTATTATCAGCAAGATAGGCATTACAAACCATAGGATTGCCAACAAGATTCCATCCCTTGAAAATAGCATTCGCGTCATAATAAAGGTATTTGTACGTCTCAGAAACATTAAGCGTACCCGTATAAGACAAAGTTACATTAGTCTTGTTTGCATAGAGATATCCTTTCAAAGGCTCCAAGAAGAAAGAGGATAATTGCTTGGTGTTTCTCCACTCCTCATGATTTTGCGATTGGTCAAAATAGTAAAAATCATACTCAGAATTACCAATAAGATTAGTTATATCATCCGTATTGACAGAAGCATTACTAAGTGGCAATGAAATCAGATACCAATCCCCTCTACCGGTCCCGTAGCCCTTGACAGTCTTCTGGATAGTACCCTCAAAATTGGTATTGCAATACACTTGACCACCATCAACGATTGTTACAGAGCCTTCGCCATAAAGTGTCATAATTGAATTTGCATAGGCTTCCGTTTCTGAAGAAACAGTTGCGGCAGCCATTATTAAGACATTTTGCTCTATAGTAGGCACCATGCCTGTACTCCAGTTGCTCGGGGTATTCCAATCCCCTTCGTTCACAAAGACATTGTCATATTCCCCAGCAATACCAACAGCCAAGCGAACATCATAAATATTCCAATAGCCATTGCTCACTTGGAACTTAACTGATACATCTTGTCCACGATAGTCATTCAAGGATATGATGACACGACGGTAGTCGAAGCCGGTTGACTCCCAAATTGGAGAATCGTTAACATACACGGAACAAGTACCGTCCGAAGAAGATCCAAACGAAAAGCTGACTATTTCATCATCAGAAGTGTTAACATGCATCGAGGGCATCCACAGAGATGAAGTCGTGTTTTCGCCATAAATCTGCACATAGGATCCATCATAATAATACGAGTCATTGGCAATCCAGCATTCCTCGGTAGGATCAGTGCTGAAATCGTTAGAATACGGATTCTCGGCATCCACAACAATAATGCCGCAAAGTGTCCTAAACTCCGTCAGATACGACCAAGAGCTGTGGTTCTCGCCGTTAACGGCTTGCACTTGAACACGATAAATGGTGTTTTCGGTTAATCCTGTCAATTGGAATGAATTGTTCGTTAGATTATTAACAATTGCCCACTCTGTGACCTCAGCATTTTTATAACGGAGATTCCATGTCATGCCGTCCATATCAGTCCAATTCAAGACAGCTGTGTTTTTAGTGACATTTGACGATGCAAGCCCTTGAGGACGAGCAATGGCTGGGGCTTCGCCAGGAAGATAAGAGAAGGTCGTCTTTGGTTGATTTTCTCCTATTCCATACCAAGTTTTAGTACTGGGAGAACCTTCTGTAGTGATGCCAATCAACAAATTACCACCCTCATATTGATATGGAGTATCAAATACTATTGTCATTTTATTGTTGGCCACTGACAATGTGCCTTGATATACCTGTGTCATCGCAGTCCAATCATACTCATACCCTTCTTCGAGCGTGCTTGTAGCGATTTCAGCGACATAAATGATGAACGGGCTTGACCATGAGGCTTCTGCTGTCTTGCAATAAAACATCATGCTATGAATATTGCCATATATCATGTCCTCCAATTCGCTAGCAGGAATAACCAACTGCTTTTTATAATTACTCCCATAGCCATAAATAGGAGAATAGACCGTTTCAGTACCATCATATACCGTAAGTTCAATTCTATCGGTGGCAAGGAAAGTGCATCTTTGGCTCCAATTGCTTTGGCTTCCGCCGCAATTGGCACGCACCCATGCATAATAGGTGGTTTCGTTCGTCAAGCCTTCGATAACATACGGTTTTTGGCTGGTTGCAATCACACTTGGCGTAGTTGTTTCGTCAGGAGTAAACGACGCATCAGTAGTATAATACATATCCCAAGCCGTTTCTTCGCCATTGCGCGTCCAATCCAAGGTTGCAGTGGTGCTCGTCGTTGCAGTGGCCGTCAGATATACAGGACTTAGACAAGAAGATGCCTCTGAAGGATCATAATAGAAGGTGGTTTTAGGTAAAAAGGGTTGGGTTGACACACTCCCATTCCCAACACTGTACAAAGTCACATTTTCATTAGTGGAAATGCCATACCAATAATTGGTAAGAATATTAGAGTAATTGCTAGTATTATACTCTGTTGTAGCACGAATACCAACAAGCAAATTACCTCCCGCATAATTATATGGTGTGTCAAATTCCAAAATCTTATGGCTATTGGAGAATGCTCCATTGTAGACCAATTCCATATCTTCCCAATTGTAGTATTCGGTGCCCGCAAATTCAGTGGCAGCAACTTCTTTCAGATAAACCTGAACGGTAGCTGTGGGAAGAGCCTCGACATACCAGCTTGAGTTTCGAGGATCAAAAGCAATTCTTCTTAGTTCGTGAAATGCCACGTCTGAAAGCTTATCCGAAGTAATGATGAATTGGCTCTGCGAAGTGGTACTTGATTGATAAGCAATTGGGAATGGAACAAACTTATTATTCTCATATCCTGAATTAACCGTTATATTTTCCCAATTGGTAGTCTTAAAAATGCAAGGCTCACTCCAGTCGCTCACCTCGCCACTTCCGAAATTGGAACGAATCCAGACCTTATAAGTGGCTAAAGGAGTCAAACCAGTCATATCATAAGAATTATAATAATCATCAGAACTAATAGTTATGATCGTACTATTATCTGGAGAGACGCTCATGTCGGTAGTGTAGGCGATGTCCCAGTAAACTGGTGTGTCATACGTATCCCCTTCCCAATTCAGTGTCGCAGTAGTAGCCTCAGGGGTGTCATAATTAGTTGCCCTCAAATTAGTGGGTGCAGATGGTGTATTCGTAGTAAACATAATCATACTCCACTCACTGTATTCCTCGTTCCCATACTCATCCGAGCAAACAGCCTGAATTTGAACATCATAGTCAGTTTCACTATTCAACCCGTATAAATCATAAGAATAACCCCATTCATTGCAATCCAAGTTTTCAGCCCCCGTTGTCCAGTCCCAATCGGAACTCTTTTTGTATTGGATGTTCACTTTACTCGCATCTGTCGTCCAATTGAGCGTGGCATAATGTGCATAGTGAGTGGCCGAAAAATCTTGTGGTGCAGGGCATGACGGGGCTTCTCCGCCAGTGTATTCAATTGTTATCATTGGGCGGAATTGCTGTTCTTCAACATTATCTCCATTAAAGTAAATAGCCGCAGGGCCATCGCCGTAATCATGCGAAACGCCTAACCACAAACAATTTTCATATTGGTTTTCCATTTGTATGGGCTTCACATAAACCAGCAAATTGCCACCGTTGTATTGGTAAGGTGTGTTATAATACGGGAGTTCAAAAGTGATCTTATAATTGTCACCATTGTCAGAGATAGAATAATAATCTCCATTCTGATTATTAAACACATTAAACACATTAGGCAAACCCTCATCATAGAGCTCGTATCCATTGTCATAATACGTAAACACTTCCTCATCAATTTCAACAAGAAAGATTTGGAATTGATCACTCTCGTAATACCAATTCGGTATTGAAGATGAATAAGGATCTTTGCTGATATAGAATGACAGCGATTGGATCTCGCCGTACTGCATAGATGCCAAATCCGAAGCCGGAATGATGAACTGACTATAGGTAGGTTGGCTATTATCGAACTGTCCATTAAAGGGTACATAGTTATTGGTGGTGACTTGCAAACTCTCACCGTTAAAGGTTACGCGAGGTCTAAAGTCCACTCCACTAACATAACCATTTTCATCTTGGTAAATTGATGCATATTCTGTCGTATATTCGGCCATAGATTCGCCCTGCCAATAGCACTGATACGCGTTGGTAATCTGAAGAGGCATGACATAAACCAACAGATTTCCACCTTGATATTGGTATAAAGGATTCCAGTTCTCATCATTGCGTAGACTGAACTCTATTCCATTCTCCGTAACAGAATAAGAATCACTATAGCCATCATGGATTTCCTGACTGTCGAACACCAATGTCATCTCTCCTGAATAAAGTTCAGATTGCGAGGGGTCGAAAGTCTCATAGCCGACTTCGGCAAAGTATATCCTGAAATCTTCTGTACCAGAATACCACCATGGCATTCCGTTACCTTCTGAATCACTAAGATAAAATCTCATTGAAGACAATCCCTGATCCTGGAAATCTGTCAATTCTGAAGCTGGGATAATGAACTGGCTGTAAGTAGGTTGGCTACTGTCGAACTGTCCGTTGAATGGAACAAAGTTGTTGGTAGCGTTACTCACCATACCATTTAAGGTAATTGAGTTCTGTCCAACCATTTTCCCCATCCCTGCCATGCTTGCCAGCAGGATGAGCAGGACGGCTCTCGCCACCCTTTCTTTTCGTAAAAGTCTTACTTTCATCTGATTTTAGTTTTGTTGTTATTTGATTTGTATTTCCTTGTCTCTTTTTCGCTTAGGGCATAAAAAACGTGGCCTTTACTTCAGTTGATCAGGAGGCCTTCGACTGCCGATACCACAACCATCAGTAAAGCCCACGTGGAAATACACGTGAGCATCGCTTTACTGCTTGTGGTACCATGAAAGTGTCGAAGTTTCCTGATACAAGCTTTTAAGCTAACGCATTATGCCAAATATGTCAAGTTCTATTGTGCTTCTTCTCTGTAAACAATTCGTTATTATTGCATATTTTGAGGCTGCAAAAATAGAAAAAAAACAAACACAACAAAAAAAACATTGCAAACACTTTGGCACAATACTTGCATAAAACTCAGCGTTGAACATCAAAAATAGGAGACAAAACGATGAAAAGAATAGCCTTGATAGCGTTGATGGCCTTGATGAGCCTCTCTGGATTTGCCCAAATGATTGCCAAGGGCGATGCAGCGAAAAAGAAAGTAATCGTCGTCAAAAAGAA
>Ga0247609_10004739_pt1 | contig 13465 bp, 16 predicted proteins | sample 172DNAGHGlowgp2_FD_193487 | JGI IMG/M metagenome (GOLD analysis project Ga0247609, IMG submission 193487) | Sheep rumen microbial communities from Palmerston North, Manawatu-Wanganui, New Zealand - 1728 DNA GHGlow gp2 | ecosystem: Host-associated > Mammals > Digestive system > Stomach > Rumen ...
CATTCGCCGAGGCAGTTGTTGTAGAAAGCGCGGCTGCTGAGGGTGAGCTCGTGGGCCTGGTCGCACAGGGCTTTAACGATCTTGGGGTGGCAGTGGCCTTGGTTCACAGCCGAATAGGCCGAGAGGAAATCGAAATAACGTTTGCCTTCGCAGTCCCATACAAAAGGACCTTCACCTTTGGCCAGCACCACTGGCAGCGGATGGTAGTTGTGAGCACCGTAACGGGCTTCCATCTCCATGTATTGTTCTGATTTTGTCATATTAAGATGTTTTTTCGGGTTAGAATTGAACTGCAAATTTACGTAAAATATTTGACTTATCGGCTGTCCGGGAAAAATATTTTTGAACAAGGGAATTAAATTCGGAGTTCGGAATTGTCCTGCTCACTATCGTTCGCGAGATCTTGTAAATCTTGTAGATTTTCTTTGTCTCCCTATTCGCCTTCGGCGAAAGAAATTATGTGAATCTTGTAAATTGGGTTCGCTACGCTCACTGAGTAATGGTTCTCTCTTGTTTGAAATTGTTGTTTAAAATCACACTTAATTGCACAATTCAATTTTTTTGCGATACTTGATTCTTCTGTGGATTGCGACCCAAATCATTGGTGTCGCTATGATTATGCATATTATGTCGAATATCCAACTAATAACACAATGATTGTATTCTACTTTTGCGTTGAATTTAACTATTTCTTCCGGGGTCATTTTTTCTGCTTTCATAATGATTACTATTTATTTGTTGTTATTGTTTTTTTGATTTGTTTTTGGCAAAATAGAGCAGGGTTATGCCCAATCCCACCCAGAAAAGAGGACCGATAGGGCTGCTTCCGCCGAGCATAGCTCCCAGCAAAGAGAGACTTCCAATTATTACGAATATCCATCCGGCTATTTTCATTTTCTAATCCTCCATTGTTTTTGATTCGACATTTTTCAGCTTTTTTGAACACAGCACTGCTATCAGTCCAACAAAGACGTTGAACAGTGAGATGACGAATGCCAGTCCGAAACCGATTTTTCTTTTGCTGCCCATGCAGCCAACTCCAAACGCGAGGCTTATCGCGATTACAAATAAAATTGCACTTTCCATTGTTGTATTGTTTTTAAATTTATCTTAATTTGTTTACAATACTTAATGATTAATATCGGGCAAAGGTTAACATCCCCCTCAAAAAAAATCAAAAAAATGGAGAATAATATTTTATTCAATGCAACAGTCAACGAGGTAGCTTTATTAGACTGTCGCACACGTTTGATAGCAATTGTTATCACAGAGTAAATTGGCCGGATTACGAATTAACACTCGAATGTTTTGCCGCAAAGTTAAGGACGCTTTACGGCAAAACATTCAATGACTGTGGAAAAAATATTTACAATGTGATGCCCAATGCTAATTTTTGGCCAAGTTTATTAAAACAAAGTGATATCATCTGGATTCTTAGTAACCAACTTGGTTACGCTTCCTATCATATTCGCAGAATCAATGCGAATAACGGAATGGTCATCCCTTAAAATTTGACGATTCAAATCGTACACCTGAACATTGTTATGTTTCAGTTCGTTATAAATCACAGCTCTTTTAATGCCGTATTCTTTTGCTTTGCTCATTGCATGACGTGAACCACAATCATTCCCCTGATTATTTTGGGCATAGCTCGCAGCCAAAAGTACCGCATCCGAGAACAAAGCCTGTAGTCTGTCTCTGACAATGAAGCGATTAATCATCTCATTTTTGCTCTGTGGTGATTGGTAGTATTCACTTACAAGAAGCCCACCTTTTTCCACTATTTCGGAGGCCAACTCTGAATTTTCTTTAGGTATGATATTGTTGAGTGCGCTTGGAAGTATTGCAATTGTTTTTCCATTGTTGTCCAGAGCGGTTTTATGTGCTATGCTGTCACATCCTAGAGCCAAACCGCTAACTATTGTGGCATTATGTTTTAATATCTCCGTAGTGACGATTTTTTCCGTAAGTGCGACACCATCATCGGGATTTAGCACTCCTATTACAGCTATGTTCAAATTGCTCTTTTGCAATAATTCCAAATTGCCTTTATAAAATAACGCAAACGGTCTGTCCGCAGGTTTAACCACGCCTCTAACCTCAGGGAATGACGGATCCCCCAAAGCAACAACCCCGTCAGCGAAATCAGCAGTCTCTAAAATAGCGGATTCAATGACTTTACGCTTTTTAGCGAATTCATATTCATGGGTTTCCAACAGGGTGCATAGTGTTTCCACTGATTCATTACCCTTCAGATTATTATTTATCCATGCAGGACCTTTTTGGGAGTATGTACGTACTGTCAGAATGTTTAAAGCGTTTTCGGTATATTTCATCTTGTGTTTTTCTATTTAATTAACGGATAATGTTGTTTTTTTATTGTAATCGTGCTACTCACTGCTCATTTTTTTTGAACGAGATAATACACCCCGTTTTCACCGGCCTTTTCGCACATTTCTACGTTCTGCAAACTAACCACCTCGCTGAGTTCCAGACCTTGTGCAAAAGGGAAAAACCTGACAAATTGTCCATCTTCTTTTTTTATGCATACAGGATTGCCGTCTCTGGATTCGATGCGCAAATGCAAACGGTCATTGAAGCGGCTTTTTACAACTCTGGCTTCAGGGAAACATTTCTCCAGTATGTAATCGGGCAGTCTGTGCCAATCGCTTTCTGTTCTCCCGATAGAGTAGAAAACCACCTTGCGTGCACCGTTTTCATATAATGCTTGTATGGCATCCTCGTCTATACCTACTGTTTTTGTGTACAGATCGTCTATAAGGAGTATGTTTTTGTCTCTTATTTTATCGCTAATGGCACATGTGTCCTTTGTAATACCAATGTATGGCAAATCTCCATTGCCCCCGTTGGAATTGTTTTTGTGGGAGAGATGTGTTGTTACAGTATCTGTATGCCTTATTATATCGTGTGTTCCGTCTTCAAAAAATTGTAATTCTTTGATAACACTTTGTATGGTCTGCCGGAACAATTTTTGGTCTCTGTCGTAATATTGTTCTTGCTTTGCCCGTGGAATTACACAAATTCTGAAATTTTCGTTGTTGTATGCCGTTGCTATTTTAGGCAAGTCTGTCAACAATATTTGTTTAAGACATTCTTGAGCTTCGTTTAAATTTGATTCGGAATAGCGCACGATATCATTTTTGAATGTGCAGATCAAATTTTCAAGTGTTCCGTCAATGGCATTTCTGCCTTTGCCGCCTATATAATCGGCGTGGTAATATGCTTCTGTGTCGTGTTGCAGACAGGTGTTTTTTTTACCATCCTTTGTCCTGAGCAAACTTTCGTTTGCGCGTATTGTGTATTTCTCCATTTTTTTTAGAATTTTATTGTTATTAACTGGTTTTCATTTATTCCGTGTCGAATTGCTTTGTTGATTTCTTTTTTTTCGTTTTCAAAAAGTATCACCCCGCTATAGGACGGTGTGATTGTTTTTAGAAATTGGTATTTGTTGCCTTCGCCATAGTTTTCTCTACAATATATTTTACTAAAGTATTGGGTTAATGAATGATGTTTGCATATTTGAATAGCTCTTGACCTATGACTTTCTGTCAACAAAATCGTTTCAAAGCCGCTGTAGATAGACAGCTTTAGTATTTTGAAAAGTTGAGCATTTAGTATGGTTTCTTTGAGATGGCTGGAATACAATCTCTCTTTCAGTTTGACAATTTCAGATAATTGTGTGGTGTCCAAATCCGGCAAGGTCTTGGCCAAATTTTCCCTTGTGAAACGGCTGTGACCAAGCGGCATTTCACGACCTGAAACAGAGCGTATCGCCTCTTGATATGCGTTGTTGTTAGCCCTGTCGGTTTTTACCAAAGTGTTGTCTAAATCGAAAGCAAGAACGAACTTTTTGTGATACTTTCTTTTGCTTTGTGCTGTTTCCGCACCATAAGTGCAGCTCTCGAAATGGGATGCGGTGCTGTTTGCAACTTGCTTGAAAGCATTTTGCAGAACCGTGGTTTCGTTGTTTTTTAGTATGAATGCATTATCCATTTTGCTAACCTTTTTTTATTGTTTCCATCCCTTTATGACGGAAACCGGCAAAGGGTTAACAAGGGGGGGAATTGTTATGTGATTTTGTATGAGAGATAAACTGTCACTTCCTTCATGATAGGATTATAAGCATCGAAAGACTCCATGGCTATTACATGATTGTCGTAGAACACATTCACATGACAATTGTACTTATTTGTTATGATTTTCATTAATCTTTGAATGATGTTGTCGATTTCTGAACGAGTAAAGGAATTTTGCATGCATACTCTATATGTGTTTTTATTATGGTGAACTTCATCTACAAGAAAACACCTGATAAGGGTAGCAATATCAATTGTCTCTTTTGACTCTTTTGCGTAAAAAATGAATTTGATTGTCAGTTGTTTCATATAATTACTATTATTGTTATTATTGGTTGCCGCATATGATGTAACATTGCTTGGATTATTATGTTTTCATCCTTGTTTACAATGTGCTCCAGATACGTGGTGTTTTGATTTTACAAAAATAGTAATTTGTTTTGTTTTTACAAATAATGTGACAATAAAAAAATCAATCAATCATTATAAATGCTGTCCAATAATAGGGAGCCCCAAAGAAATTATTTTGCCTTAGAGTTTTCTGTGCGTGTTTGAAAGACTCTCGTTTGGTCATGCCGCTAGCTAGTCCTCTATAAAATGACTCCATAAATATACTTGTAGAGATGTCATTTATCTTGCCTAATGTCATGATTATTGTATTAACTCCTGCAACTTTAAAGGCTGTCTGTATTCCTGCGATGCCATATGGTGTCAAACCTCCCCTGCCAGTATTACAGGCAGAAAGGACTAACAAATCGGTGCTGCTAAAATTCAAATGCAAAATGTCCTTGGCATATAGAATGCCATCATCGTTGGAGTCCAAATTGCAGGATAGTAAAAGACCTGAATTATTTAAGCAATACAAATAATAGTCATACCAATCCATATTTACTGTAGGTGTGGGGGGGTATATTCCATGTGTGGCAAAATGTAAAATAGATGGCGATTTATTAGATAATCTTTTTATTGATTCTTTAGTTCCATCAACATCTGAATAAATAAAAACGTTGTTCATGTGTTTAGAGGAATCCATAATTGATTTGATGGCCTCCACCTCTTTTTTGGACCAAAGAAGATAACTGCTGTTTCCGCGATCTTCAGCCGTTAAATTGTTGTCCGTTAAATTGTATTGGTTACAGTCATACTTTAATCCACCATAAAGGGCAATGGAATTCCCAACTTTTTTTTCATCGAGTTTTATTATGTTTGAAATGGTAGTCACGCGGATAATGTCATACACATCTCCAATGTATTCCCAATCATAATTGTATATATATTCTATCGAAATCTGAGAAAGAACACTTTCGCACGCTATATAAATTCGCCCACCTCTAATTAAATGGACGGAATCTAATATTTCTTTCCAAATATTTTCATACAATGGAAGATGAGTTGGGGTTGTTGGCGTTTCATTGCGTAATGTTTTTGCAATAGAGTCCATTGACAGTTTCACCATGATGGGGAATTTTTCCATTGGCTTAATTATAAATACAGGGATATCATTATTGTACCAACTTCCAGAAAAGTCAGACCATGTTTCAATGGCAACCGATAACGAATCCAAAGATTGAGAAATTGTGTCGACCAAAGACTCTGATGCAATGAGACCGTTGCTATCGTTATATATCCCCATGATTAAGCGCTTATAATATAATACGCATGAACATGCTAGTTTTCTCATTCCCGCATGATTCACATGTCGTAAGGAAAAGTTAATTGGGAATGTTAATTGATAATAAATACTTTGTTGTGATAAATAATAAAATCTGTCGCTTATGGAAAGTCCAACGATGTTTTTAGATATTTCATCAGCCGTTCTTTGCCAACTGTCTTTCAAATAATGATAACAAGAATCCTCATTTCCTTGTTGGCTATATATACCTGCTAGATTGATTGCAACGTTAGATTTGTCGCATTTTGGGTGGTAATATGTCTTTTTCAATATTTTTAATGCATTGACAATATCTCCGCCCAAGAATTTATACGTGCCTGAATTCAATAATATTGTTGCATATCTTTTTGTGTCTTCTCCATAATTATATTTTTCTATTTCTCCAGCTTTTTCAGAATGGTAAAAAGCACTGTCATACTCTTTTATTCGACCAAACAGAGATGCCATTCTCATGTGTGATATCACCAGACTCTCATCGTTTGTTGGCAGAGTCGCCTCCCTTAAATTTAATACCTGCTTCAAATAAAAAAAAGCAGAATCAAACATCTCGTTTTCTTTATAATAATCACCAAGGTTTGATAGGATTGAAAGTGTGTCCGCATCATTATTCTGTCTTTTCAGCGCCAAACAAGATAAACCATAATGTATAGCTTTGTTTATATCGACTTCGCTGTATCTTTCAGCCAAATCATTTAGACATTCGGAATATTTATTAAGAATATTGTGATTTGGTAGCTTTTCATACTGCGTTTTTGCGGATTTCAGAGCGTTCAGGTTATTGGGAAACTCTAGATATTTTGATAAATATAATAGTCCATTCGCATAACATTTTATTGACCAATAATAATCATCAGAATCTCCTCCTATTTGATGCTTTACATTAATAGATTCTTCAATGTTTGATACGAATGTGTTTGTATTGCTGTCTGCGAAAAGAGCAATCATTGCAAAATCATGCTTTAACTCAGCATATAATGCCAGGTTGTTTAATTTTAAAGAGTCGTATAATGATACTGCTTTGTTTATATAAAAATAGGCTTTGGCGTAGTCTTCTTCTTTGTATTTTTCTATGGCTAAATCATGATAATCCTCGCATAGAATAACGTTAAAAAACATTAGATTATCTTGGGATTGCACTTTATGCGGAAAAAAAATCTGCCCCAGAATGCAAATGGTTGATATGAAAATCGCCTTTTTCATTCTAAAACTCCTTCAAAAATTCTCTAACTTTATCTCCCATGGCAGAACCTTCGGGATGCCTCAATCGCATTTCATTGAGAATGGCTTTGGCTTCTTTTTTGTCGTTGTTGCACAAATGGGCTATTGCCAGATTCCAACCAATATAAGGTTCGTATGTGGTATATCCGTTATATGTGTCGCTTTTCGAAAGTTTCCACAGTTTTTCAAGCTGTTCGATGGTGTTGTCCAAGTCCTTGCCGTTTGCAGCATTGTCGAACAACGATGTGAGCTCTTTAGAAACGGCCTCGTCTTCCTCGCCCCGCACAATGGTTTCGGTCGGAAAAACAGAGGCATATTCGCGTCCCAAAGCCATGGTTGCGGAACGGTCGTAGAAATGATAGCCGACAGTGAGCAGGATGGCGAAACCGGCAGCTATGGAGAGCCACCAAACAGGTGCGAGCTTTTTCTCGGAAGAGGCTTTCATTTGTGCTATTAGAAGAGCGTCTTGTTCGGCCCCTACGGCATCCATGCCTTTTACGATCCTTGCCGTTGTTTCGGCTTGTCGCCGCAAAGTCTCGTCTTTGTCCAATTCGGCTTCAAACATTTTTTCTTCTTCACTGGACATTTCGCCATGAAGATACCTGTCAATACGTTCCTCGTTTTTGTTGATTGTCTCGTCCATAATTGTTTACATTATGCTTAACGTCATTTCGTAGCTTTTGCGGAATTTCTCCATACAGCGGTGCTTTGTGACCTTCGCAACACTCTCGCTGGCATAATTGAACATCTTTGCTATCGCACTCATCGAAAGGGCGTCGCGATAGTACGACCAAAGCAGTTCGTTGCAGGGTGAGGTCATGCTTTTTATCAAATTGTGTATGATGCCGTTCCGTTCTTGTTCCGTTTTTTCGTCTGTGTCAATATCGTTGAGTATTTTGTCGGCCTTGTTTAATGTGGTGTTGTGCCGTTGTTCGTCATCGTCGTCGAATTCGTCTAACGATGACAAAGGGATCTTGCCGTTTGCCCGCATCAGCTCCCGCGCTTTGTTTTTGCAGATGCCGATAAAATAAGTGTACAACGAGGATTTCAAGTCGTCCAATTTGCCGTCCACGGCGGCGTTATACAAAACGATTGAAGCCTCTTGAAAAACATCTTCACAATCTTCCAACCTCAACGAGAAAGCGTTGTGCAGATACGAAAGGGTCCTGTCCCGATACTTTCTCGAGAAATCATTCAATATGTTGTCACGCTTTCGATTAAAAGAAATGATAGCCATAGTTATTTCGAACTTTCAATTACCATATTTTGTCTGACCAATCGCGTGTCTTTGTCCATGTTTTTCCGTACCTCATCAATCCATTTAGTGTCAAAAGACAGTGTCGTGGTTAACAATTGCCTGCTGATATAATAGGACATCGGACCATAAAATTTGCCGTTCTGCATTATTTCGGTGTTAATCTGGTACGAACGGCATGCTTCCAACATAAATATTGGAGCCATTCCATTTCTTGATGAAAAACGGATATTGCCACGATTGTCGATTTTTGGTGCATAGTTTTTTCCGCTTTTGCTGAATCCAACATCTGTGCCGCGGACAAACGTGCTGTCTTGTTCTTCGCCTCTGTAAGAAGAACCTGAGTGGCAAGCGTCAATAACGACATAAACCATACCTTTTTCACCCAGCTTTTCCCTAATTGAATTTAAGTACGTATTTAAAACATCGTCAAGTAGATGATGTTCACCATGATAGCCTTCTTCTTGATAGACGCGCTCTGCATCATATGGGATAAAAGCTTCGTCCCATCCGTCCTCTTCGTCTCCGTCCAAGTCCTCGAAAGCCTGCCCGTGTCCGGAAAAATGAATATAAACTATGTCTCCCGAATGCACGTTTTTTGTAAGTTTCTCAAGCTCTTTTTCGATTGCTTTTAGTGTCGCTGCTTTGTCGGCAAGTTTGCTTACTTTGAATCCCTGTTTACGCAACAGTGGGGATATTAGTGCGATGTCATTTGTGCCATGTATTTGCGTGAACGAGGCATTTTGTTGTTTGTATTGAGGATAATTTGAAATACCCACAAAAAGTGCGTATTTCTGTTGTGAGAATAGAAAAACAGGTAGCATAAACAGTATTAAAAGTGATGCTTTAATAAGTTCTCGTTTCGTCATAATCCCGTCGTGCCAATTGCTCATTTGAAAATGCTGTTTTTTAGGAAGTTATATGCCGTTTTTTTGTGTATAAAGTATGGCAAATATACGCATTTTTTCCGATACTTATGCCTTTTGGGATAAGATTCTTTGCAAATATGTAAAAATCAAAGAAATAGCAAAGAAAAATATCGTATTGTTGTACCTTAAGTCAAAAAAACAATTGGTAGAAGATGGTGTTATTAGTGAAGGTGTTAAGTCGTGAATATGAGAAGTAATTTAACATCAACGCTATTTTGCAATTCTGCTAATTCTTTCTTTCAGAAGAGATAGAAATTCTTCCTGAAATTCCTGCGGTAGAAAGGAGTTTTTTACCATCAGCTCCCATTTTGGTAATAGGGATGCCATTTTATTAAAAAAGCCGCGTTTTATACCCGATAGGGTATATTAATAGAGAAAAGCATTTGTTTTATACCCGATAGGGAGCGTAACTTGAAAGTTGAAAGTTGAAAATGGAAAGTTGTAATTTCCGTAAGCCAAGTTAGCGGCGAACAAATATGTGTGTTTAACTGATAACTCAAAACTCCAAACAAAACTCATCGTTCAACATTTTATTTTGCTATTTCAAGAAAAAGTTGTATCTTTGCAGTCGGAAAAATATGATATTATTCCGACTAAAAATAAAATAATATTTCGATGGAAAACTCTGTTTTAGAAAGTGTTAGGAGAGTAATTAGTCGCGCAAAATTTGGCACGGTGTTCTTTGTCTCGTCGTTTCCAAAATACGATGTGGAATACGTTACGAAATTGCTGGCCCAGTTTTGCAAGGAAGGACTTATAACCCGCATATCCAAAGGTGTGTATGTCAAAGTGAAGAAAACACGCTTCGGCATCCTCTATCCGTCGGTGGACCAACTGGTTATTCAAATTGCGAAACGCGACAAGGCAAAAGTGATACCTACAGGAGCCACGGCAGAAAACCAATTGGGTTTCTCTACGCAGGTGCCGTTGAACACAAATTACCTGACAACGGGCTCTACTCGTAAATTATTAATTGGCAACAGGACAATAACGCTTAAACACGGTGCTCCGAAAAATTTTGCTTATCGTGGAAAACTGATGCCAGCGCTTGTTCAGGCTTTGCGTAGCATAGGCGAAAAAAACATAACCGACGAGGTTGAACGCAGGGTTGGACATCTGTTGTCGGAAACGCCCGAGACAGATACCATTGAGCACGATTTGCTTCTTGCTCCGGTTTGGATAAGGGAGCTGATAAAACGAAACAGGAGGGATGATGTATGAGCAAATGGATCGACTTCTCTCCTGATGAGCAACGGGCGATGGTCCAGCAAGTAGCCATTGCGCGACAAATCGACGAGGCCGCGGCTGAAAAGGACTGGTGGGTGACAGCTGTGCTATATGCGGTATTCCATACAAGCGTGGGCGAACATCTGCTGTTCAAGGGCGGCACAAGCCTCAGCAAAGGATGGGGGTTCATAAACCGTTTCAGTGAAGATATTGACCTCGCGTTGAGCAGGGATTTCTTCTTGAAAACAATGGGGTTGAGCTGCGCAAAATGCGAAAGTAACACCCAGATTCACAACCTCAGAGAAAAGGGGCAAGACTTTCTGTTTGGAGATTTCGCCGACGAACTCAGGATGAAACTTTTGGATATGGGATTGGAGACCAAAGTCTTGACAGAAAAAGAGGCAAATGCCGACAATGGTGAGTTGCCGCAGGTTGCACACGACAAAGATCCTTCCGTGCTATATGTCCGATATAAATCGCTTTACACTTCAAACATTTCGTACATTTCTCCTGGCGTAAAAATTGAGGTTAGCGTATTGTCTATGCAGGAACCTTACGAGACGAGACGGATATCGTCTCTCATCGAGCAGACGTTTGCGGGGGAAGACGTGGATTCGGACCTCGTGCAAATGGTCAAAACGTAAGCCCTGCGCGAACGTTTTTGGAAAAGGCGTTTCTTCTTTGCGAAGAATATCAGAAAGATACCCCGCGGACTCACCGCATGTCGCGGCATTTTTATGATTTGGAAAAGCTGATGGACACCGAATATGCTGCTAAAGCATTGAAAGACGTTGATCTTTATCATACGATAATAGAGCATCGTCGCAAATTCTACCATGTGGGATATGTGGACTACGACAAGGAATTGCCAGAGTCGATTGCCATTGTGCCCCCTAATGAATTGATGACGGCATTCAAGACTGATTATGAGGCGATGCTGAAAAGTTTCATTTATGGCGATGCTCTGGATTTTGAGAGTCTGATGGAAAGGATGAAAATCTTGGAAATAAGATTCAGAAGTGTCAGTAGCCATAGGCCGAATTAACGTGGAAATCCACGTGCCCCCCCAAACAATTACTCATTACTATTCACTAAAATTTCGTACCTTTGCAATAACAAAACAACAATGCAATCAAAATAAAAAGCACTGTAACACACCATGTTATCCGTAATACTGACCATATTATACCTATTCGCGGTCCCCTTGGGGGTGATGCTCTTGGCCAAACGGTGGACCTTTATCAACAAGATAAGTCCCATGATGGTGCTGTATATCATCGGTCTGGCCGTGGGCAACAGCGGCATTGTGGACACAACGGTGTTCGCCACTAGCGAGACGGTCTCCAACGTCACCGTGCTGCTGGCCATACCTCTGATGCTCGTCTGCTGCGATTTCAAAGGGTGGTCCACCAAAAATGTGGCCAAAGCCTTTTTCACCGGACTCGCCAGCGTGCTCATCGTCATCCTTGCGGGATATTTCATCTTCCGTCCCGAATGCGAGACGCTCTCGCACAACAACTACGCCAAGGTAAGTGCTGTAATGACAGGTATCTACACCGGCGGCATACCCAACATCGGTGCCATAAGCAAGGCCGTGGCGCTGCCCAACGACCTCTACCTGCTTGTCACCAGCTACGACTTGATAATCACTGGATTATACCTGATTTTCGTAATCTTTTTCGGCAAGGTGGTGTTCCGCAAACTCCTGCCGCCCCAAACACCTGTCAACGAAGGCGAGATAACAGAACCGGAGGTGGCTAAAGAAGCCCGTGGACGCCGTTTCTGGCGCAAAGTTTCGGCGGTGGGCATAGCTCTGGTAGTGGCGGCCGTGGCCTACGGCGTTTCCATGGTGATACCCACCGACAATAGCGTGGCGGTTATCATCCTTGTCCTCACCACTTTGTCGCTGGCTTTGTCGTTCTGCAAGCCGCTGAAACGCTTTTTGGGCAACACCTTCGACCTCGGACTCTATTTCGTTTATGTGTTCTGCCTTTCCATCGCTACCATGGTAAACATCCACGACCTCGACCTGATAGGCAACCTGCACATACTCTGGTACATAGCCTTCACCATTTTCGGTTCGCTGGTACTGCAGATTCTGTTTGCCAAAATCTTTAAGATTGACGGTGATACGGTGTTGGTTTCTTCGATAGCCTTGATAAACTCCCCGCCTTTTGTGCCCATGGTGGCCGCCATACTCAAAAACCGTGACGTGGTTATCGTGGGACTTGCCATCGGACTATTGGGCTATGCCATAGGCAATTACCTAGGCATCGGCATCTACTACCTGCTTGCCGCAATGTAAAAAAAGTGTCGGAGAGGCAAAACCTCTCCGACACCGTTATTAAATTGCAAATTTAGTTACCTCTTTATTTTCGCCGCAGGCGAAAAGGATTGATAAACAAGCCAATTACTAAAAAAATATTCTCCGCACTTCGTGCTATCGAAAGGTTCACTAAACCTTTCTTCATTACTAATTACTAATTACAAATTACTAACTACTTCCTCGCCACTCCTTCCAGCCAGCGGTAGAGCAGTCTTACGCCGAAACCCGTGGCGCCTTTGCCGTAGATGCCATAGCTCTTGTCGGCGAAAGCCACGCCTGCAATGTCGAGGTGCACGAAAGGCGCTTTGGCGAAATGTGCCACGAACTTGCCTGCCGTTATCATGCCTGCGTGAGGACCCGCACCGCTGTTCTTGATGTCGGCCACGTCGGACTTGATAAGTTCGCCGTACTCGTCCCAGAATGGGAATTCGGCAATGCGTTCATAAACCTCGTCGCCGGCGCGTTTTATCTGTTCCATTGTCGCCGCAGCATCCTGATGCATTGCCACAATGCCGTATTTGCCTATGGCGCGTTCGGCGGCTCCGGTAAGGGTGGCGGCATCCACAATCACTTGCGGTTTGTAGCGGTTGGCGTAAGCAATGGCGTCGGCGAGGATAAGACGGCCTTCGGCGTCGGTGTTCACCACCTCCACCATCGTGCCGTCGTACATGCTCAGGATGTCGCCGTTGGCATAGGCGTTGCCGCACGGACGGTTATCGGTGGCGGGGATAAGCACCACCA
>Ga0247609_10004740_pt1 | contig 13464 bp, 11 predicted proteins | sample 172DNAGHGlowgp2_FD_193487 | JGI IMG/M metagenome (GOLD analysis project Ga0247609, IMG submission 193487) | Sheep rumen microbial communities from Palmerston North, Manawatu-Wanganui, New Zealand - 1728 DNA GHGlow gp2 | ecosystem: Host-associated > Mammals > Digestive system > Stomach > Rumen ...
CCTGATGACATCTGTCAACTCTTTTTCGATGAAACCCATGAGACACAAGCAAACATCATACAACGTGTTTACCGCACTTCCATGCCGAACCGCTACCTTGCCTCACTCAGTCCATTCTGTGCGCGTCATCGGGAACATCCCGCCATCCATGATTTTCTGCTCGACTGCTTCGGGCAATTCTTCCGTCGGAACATCATCCCCTTGACCTCAAATCACAATCTTATCGCCCCTTCCCTCTCTACCGTCCATTTCGTAGGCAGCATTGCCCACTATTACCGTGCAGAACTCTCCGAAGCGGCTGCATGTTGCGGTTACAGTGTCGGCACCATCCTGCAATCTCCCCTTGAGGGTTTGATAGAATATCATCAAAACACATAATACTAAAAGCGTCCAAGAAAAAACACGAAGTTTCTATCTTGGACGCTTTACGCTCATTATTGATTAAAGTTTCGCTTATTGCAAGTGATAACTCCTTATAACTCCTTTAACTCCAACAAACTCTCACTTGCAAAAGTGGGGATATTTATTTTTTCTTGGCTGCAGTTTTGAGGGCTGCAGTTTTCTTGGCAGGGGATTTCTTAGCAGCTTTCTTCACCTCTTTCGCCTTGGGAGTCTCAATCACTTTGGTCACCACTTTGGGTGCCGTTTGTTCAGAAGTAGCCTTAGAAGCTGGCGCTGCCTTTGAAGCAGATTTCTTAGCTGTCGAAGCTTTCTTGGCAGCTGGCTCTTTCTTTGCCACAGACTTATTCTCTGTTACTTCTGTCGGGTTGTACTTTTCAAGTTTCTTGCGAAGACGCTCAATCTCCTTATCTTTAGCAGCAAGTTCATCGCCTTGATTCTTAATCATCGTGATGAGACCGTCAATCTCTTCATTGTCTGCACCACCATAGAGATTATTGACTCGAGAAATGAAGTCGCCCAAGATGTTCATATAATTGGTGAAGGCATCGTAAGGGCTATCATAAATACCCCTATACTGATACCCAGGCTTGGTGGTCATGAAGCGGAAGTTATTGGAAGCTTGCAAACAATCCCAGTCCATTTGAATGCGGCGGTCACCACATACACGCACACGGTCTGCCACGCTATAAAGCTTGTTGAATGCCTCACGCTGCATGACATTACCAAGCCAGCAAGAGGTGTCACGTTCCTCATCTACCCACGAAATATTATATGGCACCTCAATGGCTCCCACACTCTTCTCTGCACAGAGGTCAGAAGGCAGCGCGAAACCAATACCACGTTCCTTTGCCAAAACAGGAATTGCTTTCAGGAATTCGAGAATACCGCTCTGAAGTGGGTGGAATATACCAAAGGTAACAAGTTCACCAAAGATATTGATTACATTTTCACCTTCTGGAGTGGAAGCAATCCAGTCTAACCACTGGTCTGCCATCAGTGGATGAGAGGTGAAACGTTCTGTAATGTCTTCTGACAAGTTGATGTCACGCAGCAGCAACTTAAGACGGGGGTCGGAAGCACAATGATAAATATAATGTGGAGATTTCCAACCCAGCACCTGCTTGGCACCTTCCGTCAGGATTCCCTTAAAGCCCATAGCAGCCACCTGTGCACCTATTTCGTCATTGTAGATGAGCGAGGAGTTGCGGAACACTTTTGGACGCTTACCGAACAGTTCCTTGACACGATCACTCATCCGTTTCACCTCAGCGGCGAAACTCTCTTCGTTAGCCAATGAAGAAAGTCCATGGCTATAAGGTTCGCAAAGAAACTCCACCTGACCCGTTGAGTTGATTTCTTGCAAGAGGTCAATCACTTGAGGAGCATGAAACTCGAGTTGTTCCAATCCACAGCCAGACAATGAGAAAGCAACCCTAAATTCAGGGTGGTCTTTACACATCTGTATAAGTGTCTGCAAAGCTGGCACATAACTACGTTCTGCTATATCATTGATAGAACGTTCATTCTCGTAGTCATCATAGTAATAATGGTCGCGACCGATGTCAAAGAAACGGTAACGCTTGAGATGAATTATCTGATGAATCTCAAAATAAAGACAAATCTTTTTCATATTCTATAAATTCGTTTAGTTCGTTTGTTAGTGAATAAATCCTCCGTTATAGATACACTCGTCGTAGAGTTTGCGGATGCGATGTCCCACTTTCACCCACGTGATTTCTGCCACTTCCTTTAAGCCTTCGTCACGCAAATAGGTGTGCAAGCCCTCATTGGTGCAGAGAGAATAGATGGCATCTGCCATGGCGTTGATGTCCCAATAGTCCACTTTGATGACTTTGTCGAGAATCTCACCGCAACCAGACTGTTTAGAAATGATAGATGGTGTGCCACACTGCATTGCTTCAAGCGGTGCTATACCAAATGGCTCGGAAACGGATGGCATGACAAACACATCGCTGGCTTTGTAGCATTCATACACCTGCTTGCCTCGTTGGAAACCCGGGAAATGAACGCGGTCAGCAATACCCTTCGCTGCTGCCAGATCAACCATTTCCCAATACTTGTCGCCAGAACCCGCAAAACAGAAACGAATGTTTTTTGAACGCTTGCACACGAGGTCTGCAGCTTCCATAAAGTATTCGGGACCCTTCTGCATGGTAATACGTCCGAGGAAAGTGACCACTTTCTCCTTACCATTGTCAACACGAGGAATGTCAAGATATTCCTGTGGCAACGGATAAACAGCATTGTGTATGGCAAAACACTTGCGTGGATCTTGATGGTATTCACGAATAACCGTCTGGCGGGTCAGTTCCGACACGCACATAATACAGTCGGCATGATCCATTCCGTTCTTCTCTATAGAATACACTGTTGGGTTCACTTTGCCGCGAGAGCGGTCGAAGTCAGTGGCATGCACGTGTATGCACAATGGCTTGCCACTCACCATCTTGGCATGAACACCAGCAGGATAGGTAAGCCAATCGTGGGCATGAATAATGTCAAACTTTTCCGAACGTGCCACGACACCTGCAATAATGGAGAAATTATTGATTTCATCATGCAAATTTCCAGGATAGCCACCAGCAAATTCCATACAACCCATGTCGTTGACATTCATGTAAGAGAAATCTGCATAGATATGATCACGGAAATTATAGTACTGCTCAGGAGTCATGTAATCAGGAATACGACTCTTCACATAGTTGTAGTCATGTCCGCGATAGACGATTGGCACCTGATTCATGCCAATGATACGAAGGAACTTTTCTTCTTCACCGCATGGCTTCGGAAGGCAAAAAGTGATTTCAGCATCGGGCTGACCTTCAACCATTCCTTTGGTAATGCCATAGGATGCGACAGCCAATCCACCATAAATCTTAGGAGGGAACTCCCATCCAAACATTAAAACTTTCATACCTCTGTCCTCCGTTAATAGTTATAGAATTTAGAAAGAACCTTGTTCACTCGCAAAACGGCTGCAACATTCATGGCAAAAGAGATGGCGCCACGTCCGCTGAACGGTGGGTTTCCGTCGAAAAGTTCAGGCAATGTTCCGATGCAATGATAATTCATTTCTTCCTCAAAGCCCAAGAAGCAGCGGTCAACCCACGAGAGTCCACTCCGCTTGTAAATCTTCAGACAGGTCTCAAGATAGAAGCCAGACAACCAAGGCCAAACTGTTCCTTGATGATATGCGGCATCACGCTGTGCTTGACCACCCACATAGAGAGGATTGTATGCACCTGATTTCGGTGAAAGAGAGCGCATACCCTTCGGAGTAAGCAGTTCCTTCGTGCAAATGTCAAATATCTTCTTGCGCTCAGGAGTTGTGAGCGGACTATACTCCAAAGAGGAAGCAATCAGCATATTTGGACGCACCTCCCATGAAATATAGCCTTCATCTACATAATCGAGCAAATAGCCGTGCTCATTCAGGAAGGTTTCCTTAAAGGACTTACCAGTGATGTCCGCCTGTTGGGTGTATGCGCCAGCTTCGGCATGACGTCCTTTCACCATCAGCATCTCTGCATTGAAAAGCAAGGCATTATACCAAAGAGCGTTAATCTCCACCACATAGCCCGAACGTGGCACAACAGGCACACCATGCACCTCCGAGTTCATCCATGTGACTGCATGTTCACGACCATTGGTAAAGAGCAGCCCATTGTCATGCAACAGAAGGTTAGGATGCTTGCTCTGACGGATGAAGTCGACTATCTTGTTGACAAGTTTACCATACTTTTCAATAGCTGCGTCAACGCTGACAAGTCGAGCATATTGTTGAATACACCACACTGCCCACAAAAGGACATCTGGCTTCTCCATCTCATACATCATGATATTTGATTCCGTCCCATCCATAAAGGCGTTCAGTGCTTTCACTGCGGTCTTCATGGCTTTCTCGAAATACTCCACCTCGTCAATTGCCAAAGTAAGACCAGGCAATGAAACGAACATATCACGCGCACGACACTTGAACCATGGATATCCGGCTATGATATAGGTTTCGCCTTCACGTTCGTAATGGAACTGATGGGCTGCATTGACGAGACAAGATTGGAAGTTGTTACGTGGCACATGCACATCATATTCATGATCGAAGATTTTTTTCATCTGATTAGTCTTCAACTCACTTAATCCGGCAGCGAACACAACACTTTCCCCTTTCTTGATGTCAAATTCAAAGTAGCCAGGAACATACAAATCTTCACGATAATCATACCCCAGTTCCTGCTCCTTCTGATATTCTATACCACGATACCAATTAGGCTCATACACAAATTCATTCTTCTTGTTGAGCTGCATCATCAGTTCCGGATAGCCAGCGTACATCCTTGTCTTGATTCCGTTGTCAATCAAGTCATACTTTCTACTGGCACCCGAATTTTCATGTGTACATTCTTCCACACTGCGGAATGCCAGGAAGGGGCGCAGACGAAGGGTTGTAGCAGAATGGGCATCAAGCAGGGTGTAACGGATGAGGATTCGGTTCTCAAAATGCTGAAAGACCTTCTCCTTCTTCAGTATTACCCCACCCACACGATATATGGTTGTCGGCAGTTTCTCCCACTCATATGAACGGATGTATTTATGTCCGTTAGGACTGAACACATTACCCGAATACTTATGAAGTCCCAGATTGAACTGTGCGCCATGCTGAATGACGGTTTCATCGAGCGATGAAAGAAGCACGTGGTTTTCGCCATCCAGCTCTTTGACAGGAACGACCAACAAACCATGATACTTACGCGTATTGCAGTCCACAATAGTGGAACAAGAATACGCACCAGACCTATTTGTCCGCAAGATTTCCTTTGGAAGAGACTCTTGCAGATTGGTCATTTGAGCTTTATCGAAATGCAAATAACTCATAGTTTGTATTTTAAGGTATTATTGTTTTTTGAATTGTTAGTTTAGGTTTTATTTTTCAAATTTAGGGACTTTTTTTGGTGTACACAACCTTTCCACGTTTTTTTTCAAAAAAAAATTGAACAAAAAAGGCAAAAGCGCCAAAAACATGCTAAAAAGCAGAAAAAACACAAAAAGGTTTGTGTAATTTGCAACTTGTATGTAACTTTGCATACAAAATGTTTTCAAGGTAATGAGAAAAAAAGATTTGGCTGTGATGGTGGATGCAATAGACAGCCTTCAGGATATCATGCAGATGCTTTCTCTAGAAGAGCAGGAAGAACTGAAAGAAAACCTGACCATACAACAATTTAAGAAAAACGAGACACTCTACCAAGAGGGAGAAGTGCCTCAGATGTTTCATTGCCTGTTAAGCGGGAAGGTGAAAATATACAAGGACGGTATTGGAGGCAGAACACAAATTGTCCGTGTCATCAAGCCCGTTGAGTATTTCGGTTATCGTGCCTATTTTGCCAACCAGAACTATGTCACATCAGCTGCCGCTTTCGAAACCAGCACTGTCTGCCTTATTCCTATTGAGATGATGGAACGCTGGATTATGGAAAACAACCAGCTGGCTCTCTTTTTCATTCGTCAGTTGGCAGTGGAGGTTGGCAATTCCGACCAACGTACCGTCAATCTCACCCAGAAGCACATACGTGGACGTCTTGCAGAATCTCTTATCTTTCTTCGCGACAATTATGGTTTGGAAGAAGATGGTGCCACTCTGTCCATCTATTTATCTCGCGAAGACCTTGCAAACATGTCCAACATGACCACATCGAATGCCATTCGCACCTTGTCAGCATTCGCACAAGAAAAGATTATTGCCATCGACGGTAAGAAAATCAAGATCATCGATGACGAGAGCCTGGAAAGAATCAACAAAATTGGTTGATTCACTCTTGGGATGTCACAGGAACAATAAAATTCAAGGCTTCTTTTTCTATTCCAATTTTCATTGGAGTCGGATGCTTTGATTGCAGCACCACTCCATCAAGAGACACCAACGCCTTGTCTATATCATTGACAATGACTTGGCGAGAACGGAATGGATGCACGTTCTTATAGTTAAGGAAACGTCCCTTACCCAACAGCCAAAAGCCTTCGAACAATTGCCACCATTTCGGACGCGTGATCAAAGAAATGTCCAGAAAGCCATTATAGGGAACAGAGTTGGGAGTCTGTCCATATCCGTGACAATTACCTATACACACAGACATGTATTTGTCCTTGATTTCTTCCGTTTCAATCTTGAGAGAGAGGCTGTACTGCTTACGTTCAAAAATGCGGCTGATCAAGGCAGGAATGATGGAAAGTTTGCGGGAGCCTATGATCTGCGTCGCATCATTCATCGTCTTGATAAGACGCGCACCAAGACCAATGTTAATACAATTAAGGAAATAACGCCGCTGTGGTATGCTATCATCCTGATAGGTGCATCGTCCCACGTCTATCTTCCTGACATTATGGGCAATGATACCGTCAATCGCCAGTTTGTAATCATCCACCGACACGCCCCAGAAGCGAGAGAAATCATTGGCAATACCATTAGGGATGTTGGCAAGTGCAAAGTCTTCCGGCAAAGAATCACGACACTGCATAATGGCGTTGACAGCCCTATTGAGGGAGCCGTCACCACCCACCACCACAATGGTGCCGTAACCATTTTCACACATCATCTTCGCCAAGCGCTCCACCGAGTCGGGTGTCTCCGATTGCAAGAAGTCATACTGCACCCCCCTCTTCTCCATGTACTTCTTGATCAGTTCCCATCGTTTCCGCGACTTGTCAAGACCAGAATGAGGATTGTAGATTACACCTATGCGATTTGTTTCTTCCATAATTCTTTCACTTGTTCAATACGTTCCTCCATCGGCATCTCCACACTGAGCCAATGAATTTGGATGCCACGGCGTTCTTCCATGCCACGAAACCATGTCATCTGCCGTTTGGCAAATTGATGAATGGCAATCTCCAACAACAACACCATCTCGTCATAGGGAAGTTCTCCCAAAAGATAGAGCGTGACATACTTATATTCCAGCCCGTAGCGGATGAGCCGTTCGGTTGGCACTCCCCTATCTATCAGCCCCTTCACCTCCTCAACCATGCCCTCATCCAAACGGGCACGCAGACGTTGGCTGATTTTTTCCCGACGGAGGTCTCGGTCTATCTTGAGCCCTATAATCAACGAGTTGAAGGGAGGAAATTTTCTTCCATCAAACTCGTACCCCTTGATGACACTCTCAATGTACATTCCTGTACCACCACACAAAATCGGAGTCTTTCCTCTCTTCGTGATGTCAGCATAGGCATTCAAGAAATCTCGTTGCCATTCATACACGTTATACCTTGTCCCAGCCTCTGCAATGTCTATCAAATGGTATGGGACATCTTTGTCCTTCACATGGTAGTCAGCCAAGTCCTTTCCCGTTCCGATATCCATGCCACGATACACTTGGCGACTGTCAGCACTGATGATCTCCCCTTCCATCTCATATGCCAATTGTGCGGCAAAAGTTGTTTTACCACAGGCAGTCGGTCCCAATATGGTCAGAAGGTCATTCAATCTCTCAACAGTATATTTGTAGCTGCTTCCACATTAAATTGACAACTCGTCAAGCACCCTGATGAGACTCTTGTTCATTCCCTTGTCAGAGCGGATGGCATCGGTGAATGGCACGTACACCACCTGGTCATTGCGGATGCCAATCATCACATTGCGCTGTCCGTCCAGAATGGCGTCTATCACACCGGCACCTAAGCGGCTGGCAAGGATGCGGTCACGTGCAGATGGTGAACCACCACGCTGCAGGTGTCCCAAGATGGACACACGCACGTCATACTGTGGGTATTCCTTCTTCACACGATCTGCGTAGAACATCGCACCGCACTTGGGGCTCTCGCTCACAATCACGATGCTGGAATTCTTGCTTTTGCGGATGCCGCGCCCAATAAATTGCTCCAACTGGTCAGCATCGGTACTGTCTTCTGGAATAATGGCAGCCTCTGCACCACTTGCAATCGCACTGTTCTGCGCCAAGTAGCCCGCATCACGTCCCATCACCTCCACAAAGAAGATACGCTCATGAGAATGGGCTGTATCACGAATCTTATCCACACACTCCACGATGGTGTTCAACGTCGTGTCGTAACCAATTGTCAAATCCGTACCATAGAGGTCATTATCGATAGTGCCAGGTAATCCGATGCAGGGCACATCATACTCCTGAGCGAAGGTACGTGCACCTGTCAACGAGCCATTTCCTCCAATCACCACTAATGCATCAATACCCTCTTTTTGCATGGTTTCATACGCCTGCTTGCGGCCTTCTGGAGTCATGAAGGCTTTACTACGCGCGCTCTTCAAGATAGTTCCGCCTCGAGCAATGATGTTGCTGACGCTCTCTGTCGTGAACGTCTTGACTTCATCATTCATCAAACCCTCATAGCCACGGTATATGCCTTTTACGGTAAAGCCTTTGCAAATGGCAGAACGTGTCACGGCACGAATAGCCGCATTCATGCCCGGCGAATCACCGCCCGATGTCAGAATACCTATACAATTGATTTTATTCATAAAGCAGTTATTTTAAAGGTTTGGAAAGGAAAGGAAGGGAAGTTAAAAGGAAGTTACAGGGACGATACTATAGTTCATCCTTAATGCCGATGTTGTTACTGATAGCTTTGCAATAAGAGTTCAAGTTATAACTCGTACCCTCAATGCTGTAGTTGAGCGTGGCATATTCTTCTGCTGTAATGTACTCAAGGTCTTTAGACAACATGATGTAGAAACGGCACTCCTCCAAACTACCCTGGGCGACATTCATCAAACGGAGTTTATCCGCTTTACTTAATTTCTTAGAGCCCTCAGCAATATTGGCTGCAATAGACACAGCCGCACGCTGAAACTGCGAGGCAAGACCGAATTTTTCATAATTCGGGAATCCACGAGTCACTTTATATGTCAGCAAAACAAACTCGTATGCTTTTTGCCATGCAATGATGTCCTTGAAACTAAACGCCATTTATCACCTCTCCTTATTTCCTTTCTTCTATATTATTCTTATTTAAGTTTATTATTCTAATTTAAGTTTCGCATGCTCAACTTCTTTGGAAGTTAAAGGGACGAATGTCATTGCCAATGAGTGTCGTCCTTTCTATTCCTTTTAGCTCCTTTTCCATTCCTTTCTTTTCCCTTCCGCTCAACTTGCGAACCTTTAGCTCGACGAAGTCAAAGTTGAGTTATTCTAATTTCTGATCTCTAAAACTTATCTCTTTCCATCAACTCCCCCGCAAAGCAACTATCGTCCCTTTAACTTCCCTTTAACTTCCTTTTAACTTCCCTTCATCTTCCTTTCATCTTCCCTTCCATTCCCTTCAAATCAGTGTGTCAGCCAGAACACGCCAAGACCTACTGCCCATGCCACCAAAGCACGCCAGAGATAATGGCGAATGTACCACTTGAAACGGATTCGTTCCACTTCCAGCACGGCCTGTCCCGTCAGAGAGCCCACGAACAACAGGCATCCTCCACACGCACAGCAATAGGACAGCAATTGCCAATAGATACCGTTCTGAACGAACTCTGATGTAGAACCTGCCATCGTATCCATTTGGAAGATGTTCATACCCGTCATCATCAACGGCACATTATCCATGATGGAAGACAACAAGCCGACAGCCACACCATATATATACACATTATTAATATGTGCCTCCAACCAATTGCCCACAAAGTCAAGCGCGCCACATTCAGCAAAAGCGCCAATGCTCAGCGAAATGCCAAGGAAATAGAGAATCATGCGCATGCCGATGAACTCGGTGTTGCGGAAATAATGGCGCTGTACGAGCAATACATTGCCGTTCCTCTCCAAATTGAACAATCCTTCCACCGCCCAGATGAGTGCCAAGACGCACAGAGAGCCAAGGAACGGAGGAAGTTTCGTGATAAAGTGGAAAGATGGAATGAACCACAAACCAGCGATACCCAACACCAGCAACGTCACCTTCTGCCAAGCCGACAGATAGGAATCATCTCCATTATACCTGGAAATGACAGAGAATATCTCCACACGCCCATGCAGTTTCATCCCGATCAGCGCATTGAACACGCACAGACTCACAAATGCAGGCAGGAACAAACCTGCAGCGTATGCAGAAGGAGTGATGACACCACGCACCCACAGCATCACAGATGTCATGTCGCCAATCGCCGTAAAGCAACCACCCATACAAGCTGCAATCATGATGGTGCAGGCATAAATGACACGCTGATGGTGGTTCCGCACAATCTGCGAGATGATGCTCATCATCAGCACCACCGTCGTCAGGTTGTCCACATTGGCAGATATGGCAAACGTCAGCAGTGAAATAACCCACAGGAACACACGGCTGTTGCGCATCCTCAGCCACTCTATCAGCACATCAAACACACCATTGTTATGGAGCACCTCTACAATCGTGTTAGTGGCAATCAAGAAGAGAATGACTGAACATGCCTCACCAATATACTTCATGATGATATGGTCAGCCACAAAGAATTTCAAGCTGTCTGTCGTCGATGCACTGCCTGCCAAAAACTCCCTGTATTCATCGCCATGCATCAAAGGCACGAAATCGCCACCATTCAGCAGATAAATCACCCATGCAATAACACCACACACCATCGCCACCGTGGCACGATTGATATGATGCATCTGCTCCGTACTCATCAGAATCAAACCAATGAACACGACAGCAACGATAATCAATGTCATGAACAGCATAGAACCGACCTTTTTGAAGTTAAGACCAAAACAAAAAACTAAAAGCAAGAGTCATCTACCATCAACGAATGGAAACTTTTACTTTTAGTTTTTCACCTTCAGCCTTTAGTTTATTGTTTAACCTAAGAGCGGTAGACGGGACTCGAACCCGCGACCCTCGGCTTGGGAAGCCAATGCTCTACCAACTGAGCCACTACCGCATTTTTTCATTTCCGAGTGCAAAAGTAGTAAATTCTTCTGACGTTACAACTATTTTTCAAGAAAAAATCAAAAACGCCCATACTTTTCCACAAAATTCATCCTCTTTCTCTTCCCATAAAACCACTTTCCCTGTTAAATTTAACATGAACAAGACATTCTCTACGTGCGCACAGTGCGCATCACATTTGCCTAACGGCGAGCTAAAGGTTCGCGCACCCAGCGCATAACATTTCGTTCTTACAGCGCATGTTATTTCGCGCTGAGTGCCCATGTTTGGTGGTAAAGGCACCTTAATTTCTTCTATTCCACCACATAACAACGATGTTCGACAAAATCTGTTGTTGTGATTTGCTTTCAAATTAATATCTTTGCATAGTCATATACACCCCTAACGTGTCATCTGTTCTTTTCCTTAATGAAGAAGTAAGATTTTTGCAAGGCATGATACATGCTTGCTACATGGTCTTCAATGGTGAAGGCGTAGATGTAAACGCAAAACTCCAATCTCGCAGGGATATAGAGTTGATAAATGAGGCTATCTGTTTGGGAATCCCAAGTGATAGAATCAGACGCTTTTTCAACTTTATCGCAAAATAATTGTTGATTTTCTTTGAAATTCCAACTATAAAATTTAATTTTGCAGCAGAAATAGACGTATTACATTAAAATGGCGACAAAAGAAGAAGTACAAAGGTTCCTTAATCAAATGAAGGAGAAGATCAAAGTCTTCGGAATCATCTATAGAGATGACAGAGGGAAGAATGCCCAAACACTGGTCGATTTGGAAATCACTCCTAAGTACCGTGACACCGTCATCATTAATCTTGAAGTCGAAGACTACTCTGAAGGTCCCGTCATTGACACACTCAACCAATGCGGTGAAATGTGGATTTTTGGAAAAGACGTGAAAGAACAGGAAGTTTATATTAAAATCACATTAGGTAGGGGAACGAGTGCGTTATGTATTTCCTTCCATATTGCAGAACACCCAATGAATTATCCATTTAAATAAAGAACGATTATGCAAAGCCCATTCACTGGAGGGCATGCAACCCTCCGAAACGAGTTAGCCGAACTGACCTTCCGCAAGGAAAAGTTCCAATACGTGCATCAGTTCTATGAATGTGATGAAACAAAAGAACGTTTCACCACAACGGCACTTGACGAGGTAAATGTTGGCCAAGTATATAACCAGTACCGGGCCAAGTATGGCATTCCCTTCCCTGACGAAATCAAGCGAATTCGTCAGCGTTATGGACTGTCCGCATCTAAGATGTCGCAGATTCTCGGATTTGGTGACAACCAATATAGGCTATATGAAAATGGAGACATGCCCAGCGAGGCAAACGGAAAAATCCTGATGTCTATCCAGAATCCTCACATCTTTGAGAGTTTTGTCATCAATGCAAGGAATCAGTTTGACGAAGAAGATTTCGTGAAAATACTGAGCAAGGTGAAGGCTGTAAAGACGGACACAGATGAAGTGTTCGCCAAGAATTATGTTTTCAATGGCTGTCGCAGAGACATTTTCAATGGCTATGCCACCCAGTCCATTAGCAAACTCAAGAACATCATCCTTTTCTATATCGAAAGATACAACGGAGTGTTCTTCACCATGATGAACAAACTGCTGTTCTATACCGATTTTTATAGTTACAAGATGACAAGTAAGGGCATGAGTGGACTTGCCTATAAAGCCATCCAACGCGGGCCAGTACCCGTCCGCTGGGACAGGATTTACAGTTTCTTTGACGATATCCAGCAGGAAATTGTGCATTTTGATTCAGGTGCAGAGGGAACCAAACTTGTTTCTTCCCTCTCCCCAGACCTTGCAGAATTCACGGAAGAAGAACTCGGTGTCCTTGAATCCATCTACCAGCGTTTCAAGTCAGATAATTCTACCAAGATTTCTGATATCAGCCATAATGAAGACGCATGGCAGAAATACGTGGATAGTGGACAGATGATTAACTTCGATATGGCATTTACGCTAAAAGCAATATAAGACAATGGCAAATTATAATATAAGCGATATTAACGAGATGAAGCAGTTCCTTTCTGAGCAACTGCCAAAGTGGGAAAAAACAACTGCAGAGACGCTATTGACCACACTTTCCCACATCCGCAATTATGAGGACAGTGTTACACTGACAGAGCTGAA
>Ga0247609_10004741_pt1 | contig 13462 bp, 8 predicted proteins | sample 172DNAGHGlowgp2_FD_193487 | JGI IMG/M metagenome (GOLD analysis project Ga0247609, IMG submission 193487) | Sheep rumen microbial communities from Palmerston North, Manawatu-Wanganui, New Zealand - 1728 DNA GHGlow gp2 | ecosystem: Host-associated > Mammals > Digestive system > Stomach > Rumen ...
CTGTTGAAACAATAGCAATTCCCGTGGGTGGCCGTTATCGGCCGTCCACCCCATACCTACCCCCATCATGCCCATTAAACCCATCGTGCCCGTTTAACCCATTCTGCCTGGCTCCGCAGAAGACACGGCCTGCGACGCCAGCACGGCCAAGTGCATCGGGCTGGAGCAATCACATTCTCCATGTCCTCTCGGTGACTATTTTATAACAGCATTCTATTTTAATAGCCGTTGAAAAATACATTTCGCCATTCAAGAAAAATTGTGTATCTTTGCAAATTAATTTATATAGCAGAAAAACATTGAATGAAAAAAGATGTTAAAATAGAAGACATCCGGTTTTTTCCGATTCGTAACTATAAGTACGAGGATTACTTTCAAGATGTGCAATATTCTGGAGAAACTCTTAACGCGGCAGAACGGAGCGAGTATGTGAAGATGACAGATGAAACTATTGCACACAATTTGATGGGGCTGGAAATGATAACTGGAGAACTTGAACGAATTAAAGGGTTCCATGATATCTATCATAATGTCCAACGTGTGGTGATTTCAACCATGCTCTTTACTCTGATGACAATGACCGACGGAATGGTCGCCAGCAAATATTTCATTCTTGCCGATAAAGATATTGATCGTGGTTTTATGCGAGGAAAGTTGAGAGTTATTTTGAATGAGGGATTCAAAAAACTCTATGGATTTGAAGAAAACACAAAAAAGAAATCAGAATGGAATAAACTTTTCTGCGTATTGGGTTATTTCCCCGATGAGATTAAACACCAATATGAGAACTTGACATCATTACTTGAGAAGCACTCAAAGACATCCTCGTGGTGGAGGGATGAGCGCAATATCGAAACCCATATGGATGTCGAAAAAATGTACAGCTCAAGATGTGAAAAGATTATTGAAGGCGATGTACTCACAGACTTTCTCAAACTATTTGACACCATAATGGGAGTGAACATGTTTCTGTCGAACATGCACAGTTGCCTGAATAATTTCCTAACTTACAAATATCGGTGCGGAGAACTAGGAAAAAAATAATTTGAATAAAGATATCAATATGGCTAAAAAAACAAACGCCAAAAAGAATACTGTAAAGCAGCAGAATCTGGAGGACATTCTGTTTGAATGTCGCAACAAGTTGCGTGGCAATGCTAATATGACCACAAAACGCGATATGCTTCTCACTCTCGTTTTTCTGCGTTTTATCTGTTCGAGATTCAATGAGCAAAAGGAGAAGATTAAGGATGACGTGTTAAAACAGATTGGAAAGAATGAGGAAAATCTTACACAGGAGGAGACGGATTTTATCGAGATGATGCAACAGAACAAGTCATCATACGAACAAGATGGCGTGTTCTACCTCAAAAACGATTATAACTGGGAAGAGCTGATAAAGCTTCCTGCCAGTGAGAGGGCTCTCAAGCTGGATAACGGTATTACCAAACTGATGGAGGCTGAGAAGAATCTTAGGAATGCTCTTCCCTCTAACCTGTTTGTGAACGCCCGTATAGAACCTGCCGTATTGAAGGGCGTGATGGACGACATCAATAGGATTGAACCCAAAAACTTCAAGGACATTGACCTTATTGGTCGTGTCTATGAGTATTTCCTCCAGCAGTTTGCCGTGAATTCCACCAAGGAAGAAGGTGAATTCTATACACCTCAGAGCATAGTAGAATTAATTGCCAGCCTTATTGAACCATTCGATGGGACCATATACGACCCCTGCTGTGGTAGTGGCGGAATGTTTGTGCAGAGTGTCAGAATGATTGAGGCACATGGTGGCAACAAACGCAACGTGAGTGTCTATGGTCAGGAGAGCGACCCCGACACTTACCGACTTGCCAAGATGAACCTTGCAGCCCGTGGCATCAGCTATCATTTGGGGGACAGCAATGCTTCGTCTTTCACCAATGACAAACATCCGAATCTCCGAGCCAATTATATCATGGCCAATCCGCCGTTCAACAAAAAAGATTGGCGAACGGAAGAACAACTCACTAAAGATATCCGATGGAAAGGATATGCCACCCCGCCTGTTAGCAATGCCAATTACGCTTGGATTCTGCACATGCTCTATCATCTTGACCAGATAAATGGTGTTGCAGGGTTCCTTCTGAGTAATGGTGCCTTAGAAGATGAAGATACTCTTGCCATTCGCGAACAACTGATACGCAATGACAAGGTGGAAGCTATCTTTATTCTGCCGCGTGAAATGTTTTATAGTACAGACACGAGTGTAACCCTCTGGATTCTTAACCAGAATAAAAAGGGTGGTGTTTGGCACGGACGTAAACTTCGTAATCGTAAGGGGAAAGTGTTGTTTGTTGACCTACGACAATGGAACCAGAATAATAGCACCATCAAGACAGACAAATCTAAGAAGACATTTGTCGTCTTCAATGAAGAGCAGATTCAACAGATTTGTGACATCTATCATGGTTGGCAGACCACTAACGACTATGAAGCTTATGACAAAGCTGAGCTATATCACTCTGCCACAATCGAAGAAATTGAAAAGAAGGGATGGAGCCTTGTTCCAAGTCAATATATCAGATTTGTAGACAAAACACCATCTTATAGTATGGAAGAAGCCATTACGATGGCTAACTCTTCGCTGACGGATATTATATCGATTGAGAAGCAAAATATAAAGACTCTCAATAATGCACCAGACTTAAAAGACATATTAGGTGACTATTCAAACTTTTCTGTTGTTGAGCTTGGTAATTATATCAGACCTATAGATGTAAGGAATAGTGACGGCAAATACACATTGGATAATCTTCGTGGATTAAGTATTGAAAAGAAGTTTATCCCCAGCAAGGCTAATATGAATGGGGTTTCGTTGTTGCCATACAAAATTGTAAAGCCTAAACAGTTTTGCTTTGTAACGATAACATCACGAAATAGCGAGAAGATAACATTAGCTCTCAATACAAGTTCAGAGGATTATATTGTATCATCTTCATATGTTACGTTTGAAATAATAGACACAGAGGTTTTGAATCCAAATTATCTGTTGCTTTGGTTTAAGCGTCCAGAGTTTGACAGATATGCAAGGTTTCATTCGTTGGGTAGTGCACGCGAGTCATTCGATTATGAGAATATGGAAGAAGTGAGAATTCCCCTCCCTAACATTGACACCCAAAGAGCCATAGTTAATATATATCATTGTGCGGAAGAAGCAAAGCGTATTGCAGAAGAGGCAGATAGGCTGAGTAGAGAGATATGCCCTGCAATAATGCAGCATTTAATTCACGAATCAGATAAACTGTAGGAGGATATGCCTATGATAAACGTTAGGTTTCACGAAAGCGAATACGAAGAGGTCTTTGTAAAGGAACTTTACGACGCAGGCTGGAAATACACTCCAGGTTGTGAGTTGGAGGGTAGGCTCATAACGGATGCCCTTTATGAACCCGACTTGCGCAATTATCTAAAGTCGCGTTATGGTGACAAGAATCTGACCGAACTTGACTATGATCAGATTATTGCCAATTTGCGTAATACAAGTGAGACGACGGATTATCTGACAGCGAGAGCGGTGCATAAACTGGTTTGTCATACAGGATATGACTACCAACCGTTGGACGGGAGCGAGGCGTTTAAGGTTTATTACATAGACTTTGATGCCGAGGATGTAGCTGCTGCGAACATATTCCGTTGCATCAACCAGTTTGAGATGCTGGAAGGTGAAGAAAACCGAAGGCCAGATGTGGTGTTGATGGTAAACGGCATACCTCTCTGTGTGATAGAATTGAAGAATCCTGCTGACCCAGATGCCACCATTAGCAATGCCTGGGAGCAAATATGCGTGAGATATCGAAGAGACATCCCGTCGATGATGAAATATGCGGCGCTGACGGTGATTAGCGACGGTTCAAACACTCGTATGGGAAGCCAGTTTACACCTGAGGATTATTATTACGCTTGGAAAAAGGTAGAGAATACTGACCCCAACGGACGTATTGGTATTGACGAGATGTTAATACTGATACAAGGCGCATTATGTCCTACAAGAATCTTAGAGATATTGCGCGACTATGTATATTTTGCCGATGAGGCTCTGGCACAAAAAGAAATAGAGATTGTATGCCGCTATCCTCAATTCTTCGCCACACGACTGCTTCGTGAGAGTATTTTCAAAGCACTCCATTCAGCAGGAGGCAATGGCAAGGGTGGCACCTATTTTGGTGCAACAGGATGCGGAAAGACACATACGATGCTTTTCCTGGCCCGACAGTTAATGTGTCGATATACGGTTCAGATGAATAATCCAACCATTGTTATCATCGTTGACCGTAGCGACTTGGAAGACCAAAGCGGGTTGCTGTTCTGTAATGCAATGACCTATCTTGAAGACACCAATGTCAAGGTTTTCGAGAGCCGAGAAGATTTGCGTACAGAATTGAAGGCCAATCTTGGGGGTGGCCTTTACGTCACCACTATACAGAAGTTTGCCGAAGGTGAAGGAATGCTTTCGGACAGGCCAAACATCATCTGTCTAAGTGACGAAGCCCATCGTTCACAGGTAGACATGGGCAGTCGCATGAAGATTGTCACTGAAGGAAAGGAGAAAGAAAAAAAACAACCGTCTGATGGCAAGGAGGTTAAGGTTGGAGCATTCTTTACGGAGACCTTTGCCAGACAGTTGCATAATTCGTTGCCATACGCAACATTTGTAGGCTTTACTGGAACACCCATAGAAGAGACTATCCAGGTTTTTGGTGCCGAGGTTGACCGTTACACGATGGAAGAGGCCAAGAACGACCAGATTACTGTTCCGATAACGTATAATGCCCGCCTTGCCCGAGTTTTTCTCAATTCGGAAGAAGCCAAGAAGATAGAGGAATACTATAGGAAATGCGAGGCAGAAGGAGCAACGGCAGAGGATGTGGACAAGAGTAAGGAAGATATGTCGCAGATGAAGCAAATCCTTGGTAATCCAGATAGATTGGAACGTATGGCCAAGGATATTGTGGAACATTACGAGCAGTTGCGCGAACTAGATCCTGATTTGGTTCAGAAAGCCATGATTGTAAGCAGCGACCGTCATTTTGCATTCGACCTCTATAAGAAAATATTAGCGATTCGTAAAGAATGGGGCATTAAGAAGAAAGCGCTTGACGAGAGTTTGTACACAGAAGAGGAACTGAGCCAAATGGATGCCGTGCAAATGCTGAATGTTGTTTGTACTCGTGTTAAGGATGAGGACAGCAAAGAGGAATGGGCCACATTCGGCAATGACAGTCATCGCAAGATGTTGGAGGGCTGCTTCAAAGATGACAAGTCGAACTTCCAGATTGCCATCGTTGTGGATATGTGGATCACAGGATTTGATGTGCCGTGTCTAAAAGTGCTCTACAACGACAAACCATTGTCGAAACATACCCTGATACAGACCATCAGCCGTGTAAACCGTCGATACAAGACAAAAGACTGTGGTTTAGTGGTGGATTATTTAGGAATTCGCGAGAACATGAAAGCCGCCATCAAAAAGTATAATGGCGACTCAGTAGATGTCTCTGATGAAGCAGCTACATATAAGGTTTTTAGGAACGAGCTAAGCGTACTACAGGGCATTATGCAGGGACTTGATTTTACTCCGTTCTTTACAAAGGATGCATTGACAAGACTCCGATTCCTGCACGATGCAGCAGAATATATCATCAGAAATTCAGGAATGGGGGCAAAGAAGAATCCATCTATGAAGACGCTCTTCTCCGGCCATGTAAAGCGTATGCGTTCTGCTTATAATATTGTCAAGAATGCTCTGAAGGAAGACGGCACACCTATGATTACCGACGAGGAAGCAAAATGGGCACAATGTCTAATGGGTATTGCCGGTTATCTTGGAAAGATGACCGAAATGCAGCATAATGTGCAAACGATGAACCGCCATGTGGAGCAGATGGTTAAGGAGGCCATTGGATGTAGTAGTGTAGAGATTGTTCTTGAGAAAGACGGCGGTATGGAAGACATCTACGGAGATGATTTCAAGAAAGAGTTAGAGAAGACGGCTCTTCCAAACACTCGTTTTGAAATGCTCGTAAAGCTACTAAAGAAGAGCATCAAGGACTACGGAAAAACGAACAAAACTCGTGCAGAGGTTTATGACAAGTTGCTCCAACAGGTTATTGACCAATACAACAGTCGTGAATATGCCAATGAGGTAGCCTCTTCGACCATCAGCGAGATAGGCAAGATTGTTGATGAGCGTGTCAACTCTCTTAGTGACGAGCTGATTGACATTATGCGTCAGATGGAGGATGACAAGAAGAGTTTTGAAAAACTCGGTATATCGTTCGAAGAAAAAGCATTTTACGATGTACTTGTCAAGATGCGTGAAGAAAAAGGTTTTGAATATTCTGATGAACGATGCAAAGAATTAGCCAAGAAGATTAAAAAATTGGTTGATGGTTCAACAGTGTTCGCAGATTACCTTAACAATGGGCATTTAAAAAGTAAACTGGATAATGATTTAAGAATTCTGCTCTTTAAAAATGGGTACCCACCCCAGTGGAATAATGAAACCGTGGATGGAGTAATGGCACAAGTAGATAATTATAAAAGGAATCATTCCTTTGCTATTTATAACAAAGAAGAAGACTCTACTAGTATTGCTCCAATGCACAGCAATGTAATCCCTTATATTAATGGTGAAGAGAACAATCACGAAATACCGATAGCTGCAGAGGATTATGAGAGGTATTCATGGGATAGTGCTGACAATAGTATTATTGATTTCTTTGGCGACAGCAAAACCATTCTGTTGGGATGCTACAAAAACAAAAAACATCTAACTTGGATTCAGGAGCAAAACATATATAATATCCGTCTTGGCGCAAGAAAGGGATCGATGGCGGGAGAAGCGGAATTGTTTGAGCGGACATCGCATCTGGTCCTGTATGATGTCGACCATCCGAACAAACAGATGATTTTTGATATAGATTCGTGTGCAGAGATGTCAGGTGCTCAACTAAAAGAAGCAGGCTATCCCAAAGAAAAGCCCGGAAAGACATACATGACATTTAAGCTTGTCGAATCATCATTGAATACGCAAACTTTAAATGGGCAAAGCTTGATAGAACAAATAGCCGAGGATCATCCGGATCACATAAAGGGAATGCCTGTGTTTATAGAACTATGAAATGTGTAAATCTTGAACAATCGATTGCTTGAACTGAGGTCGGCGACCATGTGGAGCCAACGTGTAACAAAAATAAAACTCGTATCTTTGCAGCAGAAAATAATAATATTGAATGTATTGAAGGAAACGACCATCTTGAAATCAATGCAATAAGTTCAAAAAGGAATAAAATGCAAAAACAAGATTTAATATATCGCAAACAATACATGCAGCAACTGCGCAACCTGAAAGACCAGAATATCATAAAGGTCATTACTGGTGTGAGACGTTGCGGGAAGTCAACACTGTTGATGATGTTTGCAGACGAGCTGATGGAAAACGGAATTCAAAAAGAGCAAATACAGTTTTATAATTTTGAAGACCTCGACACTCTTGCAATAGGTGACATCTACCAAATTCATACCCTCATTAAGCAACGTCTGGTGGAAGATAAACCCAACTATATTTTTCTGGATGAGGTTCAGAATGTGAAAGAATTCCAACGGCTTGTTGACAGCCTTTATATAAAACCTAATGTAGATGTATATATCACAGGTTCCAATGCGTATATGCTCTCTGGAGAGCTGGCAACACTACTTACCGGTCGTTATGTGGAGATTAATGTTCTACCATTACAATTTTCTGAATACTACAATTTTATAATGTCAAAATCGCCAAACTTGACAAAAATAGAAACTTTGGCGAATTTTATATATTACGGTGGTGTACCTGAATATGTTAAACAAATACAGGTTGGTGAAAAACAAGCCGATTTGTTTGCTGATAGCATATTAAGAACGATTGTGGAAAAAGACATCTTCCAACGTCTCAATATTACCAATAAACACGACTTCAACAAGATACTTGATTTTATATTCGATTCAGTAGGCTCATATGTGTCACCTCGTTCTGTCTCAGACACATTGAGAAGTCAAGGAACTGTGGTTGACAAAGAAACGGTGGCCAAATACCTCGATGCAATGTGCGAGGCATACTTGATATACAAGGTTCCACGATTCGAGATAAAGGGCAAAGGACTGTTGCAAACGATTAACAAATACTATGTTGTCGACCCCTGTTTCGCCAAAGTACGCTTAAAGAAAGGAATTCTAAAAGACCGTTCTCATTGGCTTGAGAATATGGTATACCTTGAACTTGTCCGACGCAACAGAGATGTATTCATCGGCAAGCGCAACAATCTGGAAGTTGATTTCGTAACCATTGATGACAGCGGTTACACATCATATTATCAGGTAGCTTGGACAACTGAACATCCCGAAACATTGGAGAGGGAACTTGCTTCGCTTAGAGCAATCAAAGACTCCAATCCAAAATATTTGCTGACAACAGACAACGACTTTAACCCTGTATATGATGGTATACGGAAACTGAATGTAGTAGATTGGTTGCTGCAATCATAACACATTCGTTGGAACAACAGGAAACAGGGGATACTCGGTTTGATGTTTGCTTTTGACATTTGAAATAAAACCCGTATCTTTGCACCCGGAAACAATTATTGAGATATGACACAAGATGAATTAAATGATATAATCCATTCTGACGAGAGTTATCGTATTGAACTGACAACTTCAACAGGCAATATGGATAAGTTTCAGGAAGCGATATGCGCTTTTGCCAATGATATGCCAGGCTCCCGGAAGAAGGGATATCTGCTGATAGGCGTAGATGATAACGGGAGCATAAGCGGGTTAAAGGTGGACGATGCATTGATGAAGAAAATAAGCGGAATACGATCCGATGGCAATATACTCCCCTTGCCAGTGATGAGTACCGAAAAAGTGGTGACGGACAAGGGGGACGTTCTTGTAGTCGAGGTAACACCTTCGTTCGATACACCTGTACGCTACCGAGGACGGACATTTATCCGTATCGGTCCTCGTCGTGATATAGCCAGTGCCGAAGAGGAGCGCATCCTTGCAGAAAGATGTGCCGCTAGCCTGCCAACCTTTGACACTCGTCCCTGCCGGGATGCCAAACTGGAAGATATCGACGTGGATGTCATCGTCAAAGATTATTTGCCAAAGGCGATAGACGCTGAGGTCTTGGCAAACGATACACGCTCGATAAAAGAACAATTGGCAGCATTGCATCTATTTAATCAGCAGTGGGACTGTCCGACTTATGCCGCACTTATAATGTTCGGCTACCGGCCTCGTTTCTTTATGCCAGGGGCGTATATCCAATATGTACGTTTCAAGGGGAACGATAACGGCGGAGAAATAATGAACGAACGTCGATTTGAGGGTGGATTGTATAAGATACTGCCTGAATTGGAGAACTTTATCCGCGACGGCATTGTCACCAAACGCCCGGTGACAATAAGTATTCTGCGCGAGAAAGATGTACTGAATTACCCGTATAAAGCGCTGCGTGAGCTAATGATGAATGCCGTGATGCACAGAGACTATCAAGCCAATATGCCTACGCGTTTTTATCAGTATGACCATCATATCGAGATTATGAACCCAGGAGGGCTTTATGGCCAGGCTCGTCCAGAGAACTTTCCTTACGTGAACGACTATCGCAACAGTGTTGTTGCCGAAATGATGAAGTCGCTAAGCTATGTCAATATGTTTAACCACGGTATCCGAGAAGTGCAGGAACTATTGAAAGACAACGGCTGCCCAGAAGCAGAATTTAACGTTGGATACCTAACGGCTTTCAGTGTGTTGGTGCGAGACGGTGTCGATGGCACCCAAGATGATCCCCAAGGTGATACTCAAGGTGTCCCTCAAGATGTTACTCAAAATGTTACTCAAGATGTTACTCAAAGTGGCACTCAAGATGTCCTTCAAGATGTCCCTCAAGATGTCCCTCAAGATGTCCCTCAAGATGCTGATCTTGATATTTGGATTGAAGAACAGATACATAAAAATCCCAATATTACAACAGAAGACTTGGCCAAACAAAGTGGTGTGACATCAAAGACTATCAAACGCCATATTGCTAAAATGCCACATATCCGCTATGTTGGCAGCGGTTACAGCGGCCACTGGGAAATAACTAAAAAATAATGAATGCGTGAGTGTGTAATAGAATCACATGTGACGCTACCCTACGACATAAAACTAATCCACTATTCTACCATCCATCCCCCCAAAATGGACACCCGCAGAATCAACGAAATGGAGCAGCGACTCGGGAGTGCGACGGCGGCAGTCGCCGCACTCAAGGCCGCCCTCGTCCAATATGAGGCTGCGAAGAACGACCTCGCGGCCCTCAACGCCTACCTCGGCAGCCCCGAATGGCATGCCGACCGTGCCGACGACGAGGCCGGGCGCCTGCCACAAGACCTCAAACGCGGCGTACTCAGCGAGGATGCCATCTGGAACCTCCTGGAACATGCCAAAGAACTGACAGCTTCCCTGACGGTAGCCGCACTACAGGCCGCCGGCAACACAACCTTCCGGCCCCTGCGGCGCATCAAACAGCAGATGTCCGACGAAGAGTGCAAAGCCCTCCTCGAACAAGCGCCCCGCGGCATCCTCGCCGTGCTGGGCGACGGCGGCTACCCCTACACCGTGCCGCTGGACTTCCTCTATGCCGACGGCCACCTGTACTTCCATTGCGCCAAGCAAGGCCACAAACTCGACGCCATAAGGGCCTACGACAAAGTGTCGTTCTGCGTCCTCAGCGACGGGGAGAAAGAACCCGACAGCTGGTGGTACCACTTCCAGAGTGTGGTATGCTTCGGACGCATACACGTCGTAGAAGCACCCGCACGCACCGACGTATTGCTACGCCAGCTGGGAGCCAAATACTTCCCCGAAGGCTACGACCTCGAAGGCGACATGTCCAAGAACGCCCCAAACGCCCTTGTACTCGACATGCAGATAGAGCACATCAGCGGCAAGCGGGTGCGGGAGAAGTGAGTTTGGACAATATAATCTGCGGCATCACGAGATATTGTGGATGTTAGCCGTTCTGACCGTATGCCATCAGCAGGATGTCGCGGACAATAGGACTCTCAGACTGCGGAGGAACTGCCGTGGAGGCTCCGATAAGCAAGCGGCGGGCTTCGTCGAGGGCGGCGAGGTCGAGGGCGTCGGAGGAGATCTGGATATCGGTGACGACGCCATGTTCCTGGTCGACGGTTAGCTGCAGTTCCACTCCACCCCAGTCGAACTGGGCGCTGTGCTGGGCGGTGAAGGTGCGCCAGCGGCCGAATCGCCACTCATCGGAGGCGAACTCCTCGTAGAGCGCACGGACTTCCGGCCGTCCTATGAGGTCGTCAAAGTTGAGAATTGAAAATAGAGAATTGAAACTATCAGTCCCTTTATACTCCTCAACAAAAGCATCTTTCAGGCGAGGGCCGAGACTCTCGGTAGTGATTCCGGCATTCAACTCCGACAGGTTCACCACTCGGCTCTGTACGGAACTGACACCATGCTTCTGCAGCTTGGCCGGCTTGGGCTTGAGGTAGCGCGCCAGGTCCTCCATATTGCCCTTGATGAGGATGGTGCCGTGATGGAGGTCGTTGAAACGTCCTTTGCTGAAGGCGTTGCCGGAAAACTTACGACCCTCACAAAGTATATCGTTGCGCCCGCTGAGTTCGGTGTGCAGACCGAAACTCTCCACCGCCCGCTGGATGACCCGGAACTGGCGCTGCTGGTCGTAGAGGGCCTTGGGGACGACAAAGGAGAAATTGAGATTCCCGTCGTCGTGGTAGACGGCTCCGCCGCCTGTCTTGCGGCGCATCAAGTAGCCGCCGTCGGCTTCCAGGGCTTCCACATTGCACTCGCCGAAGGGGTTCTGGTTTTGTCCGATAACCACGGTACGGCGGTTGCGCCAGAGGTAAAGCACGATGCCCTCGGCGTGTTCAACGAGGTGGTTCTCTACGGCGATATTCCAATAGGGATTGGTCTGGTTGGAGACGACGAACTGGAGTTTCATTGTATTTCTGCGAAAGTATTAGAGTAATTGGCTGTTAATTGACCTGCGTAGCTCCGGACAATTCGCATAATTCGCCGTTTTGTCAGAACCTGTAGCTGAGCGTGAAGAAATCCGGAGCCTGCGAGAGGTGATAGTTGCTTCGGGCGTAGCCGAACTCGAGTCGTTTGGTGCGAATCCCTACGCCGAAGGAGAAACCGCTCATGTTGAGCAGGTCGGCTCCAACCATCTCGGCACTCTGTCGGTAGCTGTAGCCCACGCGGGCATAAACGCTGTTGCCGAGGTTGAGTTCCAGGCCGACCAAGACATGCCGCATCAGGTTGTCGAGCGTCGATGCAAACCAACTCTGTGTGTTGACTTCGCCGGTGAATGGGTCGGTTGTGGTGGTGGGGTGAAGCGGGTCTTCGTAGCTCAGATTCCACCGCTGCAGCTCGGTGGCGGTCAGGTAGAGACGGAACGGCGCCCCTTTCAACTTGTATGACAATGCGGCCGAGAGTTCGAAAGGCAGCGACTCGACGCTGTTGTCGAATGTCATAATCTGAGCGCCTATATTGCGGGCCATAACGGTGGCCGTCAAACGACGGTCACTGCTGATATAGCTGCCGCAGATGTCAATGGCCTGAGCCAGGGCGCTATATTGCTCGTATTTGGAAAAGACAGGCTTGAAGTTGACTCCGATGCTGAACGACGAGTCGATCCAAAGGCTCCAACCCACAACGAGGCTGTAGTCGCCGGCCCCGAAGTCGCCCTCGTAGTTCTCCTCGGCGTCGTAGCCATGGAAACGTCCGAAGTTGAACATCCGCATGCCGAAGCTGAACGTGCCGATACGCCCAAAACTGTGGGCGTATGCCAATGCTGTCATGTTGCTGCCCTCGAAGAAGGGTACGAAACTCAGCATGGCGCTGTTGTTATGGCTGGTATTGAGAAGCGAGGGATTGTCGAAGGCTATGCTCAGGTCGGCGTCGTATACTGGCAGATAGTCCATGCCGAGTCCTGCGCTGCGGGCTGTGGCCGAAAGGTCGAATACGGTAAGTGTGTTTAACCCGGCCACTTGCGAATGTACAGAGTGCGGCAGGAGTGCAAGTAGCACAACGAGTGCGAGGCTATACCAACGACGGTCGGTTCTGCCGGACACTCCCTGTGCTTTTTGCACTCCTTGCGCGCTCTGGGCCATCAATTATTTCTTTTTGTTGCGTTACCTTCGGTTTCGTAACTTTGGCTCGGCAGCAAAGGCACGCCTTTACTGCTCGCGCTTTGCGTTACGTTCGTGACGCATGAGGTGGCTGGGCTCGAGGGCCATGCGGTCGGTCTCGAGCAGGCTGGCGACACCCTCGTCCACGCGGCGCTTGGCCTCGCAGGCCTCGCAGTGGCACTCCTCGTGGTACTCGCGCGGCTCGGTGTAGGTGGTGA
>Ga0247609_10004745_pt1 | contig 13460 bp, 7 predicted proteins | sample 172DNAGHGlowgp2_FD_193487 | JGI IMG/M metagenome (GOLD analysis project Ga0247609, IMG submission 193487) | Sheep rumen microbial communities from Palmerston North, Manawatu-Wanganui, New Zealand - 1728 DNA GHGlow gp2 | ecosystem: Host-associated > Mammals > Digestive system > Stomach > Rumen ...
TTGTCCGCCGCGGTGGCCTTGAGTGCGAATGCTCAGAGCTTGAAAATGAATGACCTCGATTATTTCGAGGCGAGGGGCACCAACGTGCTCGTGTACAACAACCTCTATAACGGCGGTTTCTACGACGAGAAGTTCGCCGGTTTGGAGATCATCCAGAGGGGTGAGCGCATCTGCACCGGCGGAGGCGTCCGTCTGATGAACACTCCGGAGCAGTGGGATATCTTCGGCGAGATTACCGCCAGGGAGGTGAACCACGCCGACAGCAGCGTCGAAGTCGAAATGACCTACAGGGACTATGACTTCGCTCCCAGGCTCAGGGTCACTCCCAAGGACAAGGGCGTCCTCGTCCAGATCATCCTGAGCAAGCCTGTGCCTCAGACCCTGGTTGGCAAAGCCGGTTTCAACCTAGAGTTCTTCCCCGCCTCTTATTTCGGCAAGAACTACCTGGTGGACGGTAAGGCCAGGATCCTCCCCAAGTATCCCATGCATGATACCGAGGTCCATCCCGTTTCGGAGAAGATCACCCAGTATTTCGGCGAGTCCACCTTCGATGACAGGGGCAGGGGAGACTTCCTCGTCCCGCTCGCGATGTCTACCGGACACCAGATCGTCCTGGCCCCGGAAGACGATGCCCTCAGGGTAGGTGTCACCTCCGAAAGCGAGGTCAGCATCTATGACGGACGTCATCTTGCCCAGAACGGCATGTTCGTCCTCCGTTCACTGCTGCCTGGTGGCAAGACCGGCGTCGTCCTCGAGTGGTATCTCGAGCCCAGCATCTCCAAGGACTGGATCCGTCCGGCCAACATCGGCTTCTCCCAGGTCGGTTATTCCCCCGCCCAGAAGAAGGTCGCCGTGGCGGAGCTTGACAAAAACGACACTCCTGCCAAGACTGCAAAGCTCTTGAGAGTCAATCCCGACGGTACCAAGTCCGTAGCCAAGGAGATTCCGGCGAAGTTCTGGGGTGAGTTCCACCATCGTTACAATTACGTGCAGCTCGACTTCTCAGATGTCAAGGAGCCCGGCCTCTACTGCATCGATTATCAGGGAGTTGAGACCAATGCGTTCCCTATCGACAAGAATATCTACAGCGACAAGTGGCATCCTTCGATGGATATCTCCCTCGTCGTCAACATGGACCACATGGAGGTCAACGAGGCCTACAGGATCTGGCACGGACGCGCCAACATGGATGACGCCCTCCAGGCTCCCGCCAATGTACGACTGCACGACGGTTATACCCAGGGCAGCGAGACCAATACCAAGTATCAGCCGCTTGAGCACATTCCCGGCCTCGCAGTCGGCGGATGGTACGATGCCGGTGACTTCGACATCCAGGCCAACTCCGTACTTACCACCACTACCGACCTCGGCCACATCTGGACCGACTTCCGTCCTATGAGGGACCAGACCCTCATCGACGAAAAGACCCAGTATGCGGATATCCACGTTCCTGACGGCATTCCCGACAATGTCCAGCTTATCATGCACGGTACCCTGAACATCAATGCCCAGATCGAGAACATCGGCTTCGTGGCGCAGGTGATCGGTCAGCCCGACATGCACCACTACCATCATCTCGGAGACGCCATGACCCTGACCGACGGAAAGATCTATGACCCTTCGCTTGCCCGTTACGAGGTCAAGGGCGACCGCTCCGGTACCCCGGACGACCGTTTCGTCTTCACCAGCCGCTTCAGTCCTGCCGGAGTGATGTCTGACATCGTTTCCCTCGCCTCCGCCTATCCTGCACTCAAGGAGTACTTCCCCGAGGAGGCCGAGCGTTCCCTCAAGAATGCCTTGATGCTGTGGAACAAGTACTTTGACGCAGCTGCTCCCAATGCCGCTGCGGCTCCTGCAGCCGGCAGAAGGGGAGGTATGGGCGGAGACCCCAGACTCAATGCCGCCATCGAGCTCTGGTTCGCCACCGGCGACCAGAAGTACAAGGATTTCTTCCTGCCTCTGGTTGAGGCGCAGCTCGAACCCAGGCCTGCTGCAGCGGCTCCCGCCGGTACCCCTGCCGGCTTTGCACCTGCAGCCAATCTCACTAACGCCCTGAGGATCTATCCTTACATGGACAAGAAGTTCCAGGACAAGGTCAAGGCTCTCGTTCCCGACTATGTCAAGAACCTTACCACCAACGGCCGTGACAACCCTTACGGCGTAGCCATCACCGGTGCCACCTGGGCAGGAAACGGCGGAGTCATCAACACCGCGTACAACTGCTACAAGATCTGGAAGCTCTTCCCTGACATGATCGATCCCGAGTTCGTCCTCGCAGGACTGAACTACATCTTCGGATGCCATCCTTACACCAACGTCTCGTTCGTCACCGCAGTAGGTGTCAATACCAAGAAGGTAGCCTACAGCAACAACCGCGCTGACTATTCCGTCATCCCTGGCGGTATCGTCCCCGGCCTCCTCGTCAAGGAGGACTTCTACGAGAACAAGGATGACTATCCGTTCCACTGGGGTGAGAACGAGTGCTGTATCAACACTGCTCCCCAGTACGTGCAGCTCTGCCTTGCCGCTGACGAGGTCGTCCAGTACCTGAACAAATAAGATATGACTAAAGTTAAAGCGGGACGGTTTTCGACCGTCCCGCTTTATTTACGCCCTGTTCCGCTAGATTACCTCTGTCTCAGCGAAGTAAACATCCCGTAGCGGCTTAGTCACAGGCTTTCCGCCCAGGCTGCAAACTCCTTCCAACGGCAGGTCACGGCTCGACGATCCGATACGGAATACATAGTCTCCGGGCGAAACCGTCCATCCTGCGTCGGAGTGCCAGGCGAGCTGGTCCGTAGAGACCGTGAAGGTTATGTCGGCCGTCTGGCCCGGCTCCAGCGAGATGCGCTTGAAGCCTTTCAACTGTATGGGCTTGAGAGGCTGTCCGGACTTCGGAGAAACATACAACTGTACGACTTCGTCTCCCTTCACGCTGCCTGTATTGGTGACCTTGCAGCTGACCTTGACAAGGCCGTCCTTGGTCTTGGCAGAAGGCTGTACGTTGATGTCGCTGTATGTGAACGTGGTGTAGGAGAGTCCGAACCCGAACGGATATGCTGCGCGTTCCGGCTCGACGCCGTTGTTGTAGCAGTATGGTTCGGTGCTTTCTGTCGCAGGATAGCTGACGCAGAGCTTTCCGGAAGGGTTAACCTTACCTGACAGGATGTCGCTGATGGCATTGCCGCCTTCCTCGCCGGGATAGAATGCCTGCAGAATGGCGGCGCAGCCGTCAGCGATCTCCGAGATCACTTCCGGGCGGCCGCTGAACATGATCAGTACGACCGGCTTGCCGGTGGCGATCAGGTCCTTGACAAATTCTTCCTGGTCGCCGGGCAGGCGTATGCCGACGCGGCGGCGGTTCTCTCCGCATAGATAGACATTCTCGCCCATGGCGGCGATGATTACGTCATTTCTCGCGGCCATTTCCACAGCCTCTTCCCAGTTTGTGTAATCCTCGGATTCGAGCCTTCTGACAGGAAGGTTCCTGAGCCTCTGGTCTCCGCTCTGGGATATGCCCATGTCGGCCAGGGTGCTCCAGTCGCAGCCGCGCGAGTACTCGACTCTGCCCTCAAAGCGGCTCTGCATCGACTCGAGCAGTGTAGGGATCCTCAACGCCGATTCGTCGACCTCTTTCCTGAAGAAGAACAGCTGCATTGCGGGGAAGGTATAGTCGCCGAGCATGCTCCAGAACGAATTTGCATTGGGCCCGACCAGGGCGATGCGCTTGCCTGGATCAAGTGGGAGTATGCCGTCGTTCTTGAGCATCACCACCGACTCTGCGGCAAGGTCATACGCTGTCTGGCGGCTCTCCGCAGGGTCCATGTCGAGAGGCCCTTCCTTGAAATACACCGGATCTTCATCGAGCAGGCCGGCGCGCGCCTTGACCATCAAGGCACGCTTGACGGCACGCTCGAAGACTTCTTCGCTGATGCGTCCCTCCGCGAGAAGTTCGGGGATATACTTGTACGAAGTGTTCGAGCAGAACTCCAGGTCGTTTCCGGCCGTGAGCGCATCGACGGCGCACTGCTTGAGGTATTCGGGGCTCCTGTCGCGGCTTCCCATCTGTACGGAGCCATAGTCGCTTACGACTATGCCGTCGAAGCCGAGGTCACCTCGCAGGATTACGTTCAGGAGGGTGTCGCTGCATACGGCCCATTCCGAACGGAACTTGTCGTAACAGGTCATGATGCTCTTGCTCCCGGCAGTACGGATGATGGCCTCATGCGGGAACAGGACTTCCTCATAGATTTCCTTCCAACTGAGTTCGGAGCCTCCGCCATAGCCCAGGAAATGCTTGGTCGTAGCGGTGACTCCGTCACGGAATCCCTTGGCCTGCAGGCCTTTGACAAAGGCCGTGCCAAGGGTGGCAGTCAGATAGCCGTCTTCTCCGTAGGACTCCTCGATACGTGACCAGTGCGGACTGCGGATGATGTCTACCATGGGAGAGAGCGCAAACTGCTCTCCTAGGGCGCGCATCATGTCGGCTGTCTGGCCCATCTTGACCGAGAGCAGGTCAGGATCCCAGGTGCAGGCGACGCCTATCTGCTGGGGATAGGCCGTCGCGCCCTTGGCGGTCACGCCGGAGATGCATTCATCATGGATGACGGCAGGGATACCGGCGTGCGTCTCGTTGACGAGATAGTCCTGGATATCGGCTATCAGCGCGCGGATCTCGTCCGCGTTGAGGTTCTGCGAACTGGACATCTGGCAGATGTGTCCGGCTCCGTAGGGGATGACTTCGCGGGCTTTCTCGACTGAGAACTTGCCGTCGACCATGAATTCGCTCGGGTAGATGCCGAACAGCTGGGCGGCACGGTCCTCGACACTCAGCCGCTCATAGACGGCATCGACTTTCGCCTCAAGCGCCTTGTCGCCCTTCGGGGCGGAACAAGCGGCGAGTGCCATAAAAACGAATAACGGACAGACTTTTCTCATAAATGATTGTGTTACACATCCAGGCTGTAGCCAGGGCGGTAAGTATAGTGGAGGAGTTTCGTGGCCTCCGGATCGTTCCTGAATTTCTCGACAATGGGATTCCAGACAATGGGACGCCCAAGCTCCATCGCGATGTTGCCAAGGATGCACATTGTGCATGAACTGTGTCCGACTTCGACAGGGGTGTTGGGGTCGATGCGTGACTTGACGGCATCGATGAAGGCCCTGTAGTGCTTGTCGTTTGCGTAGTAGGAGATGTTGCCGTCAGTCATCGGCCCGGTCATGTCCAGCCGCTTGTCCGATGCAGTGTATCTGCCCCTGGAGACTTTGATCCAGCCTTCGTCACCGTATATCTCGACTCCCTGGCCGCGGGTCTCGCAAGGCTCTTCGGATACTATGATGCCATTGTCATATTTGAACGTGAGATGCTCGTAATAGCTGTATCCCTCAGGTATGATCTCGACCGGGCCGGACCGGTCTTTGCCGATCGCCCACTGCACGATGTCGAACATATGTGCTCCCCAGTCCGCCATGAAACCGTTGCCAAGGCCTTTGTAGAAACGCCATTTGGCCCAGAATGCTTCTCTCTTTTCCAGGGTGTTCACCGGGTTGAGGTCGGAATGGTAGTGGAATGATGTCGGGAGAGGCCCGAGCCACTTGTCCCAGTTGAGTCCAGCGGGTATGGGCATCTCCGGAAGGTCGTAGGGTATGGGGCAGGGGGAGTTGGGATTGGTTGCGTCCCTGCCGACATATGCCTTGATTTTGCGTATGGTGCCGAGCTCTCCTTCGCGGACCATCCTGGTCGCGTGGATGAACTCGTTGCTTGAACGCTGCATGCTGCCGACCTGGAGTATGCGGTTATACTTGCGGACGGCCTTGACGAGCTGCTGGCCCTCATAGATGGTCAGGGTCAGGGGTTTCTCGAGGAATATGTCCTTTCCAGCCTTGCAGGCGGCGATGGCGATAAGGGCGTGCTGGTGGTCCGGGACGGCGATGACGACTGCGTCGATGTCCGGTCTTGCAAGAAGGTCCTGATAGTCTTCGTAGACGTCAACTTTGACTTTCTTTTCTCCCAGGGTGGTGTAATGCTCCGTCACTAAGTGCACGAAGCGCTCGCGCTTGATGTCATAGACGTCACATCCTGCGACTACGCGGACATCCTTCATGGGGAGGAATAGGTTGAGCAACATCAGGACCTGTTGTCCGAGGCCGATGAAGCCAAGGTTGATCTTGTCGTTGGCGTTTTTTTTAGGTGTTGCAGGCGCCGGTGCGGACGAGGCCCTCAGGACGCCTGAGGGCAGCATGATGCCTGCCGCCCCGATGGCTGATGCTTTCAGAAAATCTCTGCGTTCCATAATTTGAGTGATTGGTTATAGTGTTAATTAGGATTATTAGCGGTATAGGATGTTCCTGTACACGGATGATATGAATCTGTAAAGACGTACCCCCGGAAAACTACTGTATTTGCTTGCATAGTAATGTTCCTTTTCATACTCTCCGGACAATGTAGGGTCGAAAAAGAACTTTCCGTACAAGTCCTTATGCCTTTCCCACAGGACCCGTCTGAGAGCGGACTTTTTTTCTTGCGAGAGGCTGTTGTTCCTGGATCCCCTGCGTAACCTGTACCTGAAAACGACATCGTCCAGAATAACGGCATCGCTGTCCTTGCCAAGGACGGACATCCAGAGATCCCAGTCTTCCCACCCAGCTGCCAGCCCTTCGGCGAATCCTCCTGCCCGTTCGAACTCCTCGCGAGGGATGAAGGAGGTGACATATATGCAGTTGTTGGCGATAAGCCGTTCCATCGAAAATGGAGGGACTCTCCTCACTCTCCTCGGGATCCCTTTCCCGAAGAACTCAGCCTGTCCTCCCACAAGCTTGAGCCCCGGACAGGCCCGGAAAAGTGACATGGCCTTATCCATGTAGTCAGGCATGAGGATGTCATCTGCGTCCAGGAACAGGAGATATTTGCCTGTAGATGACTTAACACCCAGATTCCTGGCTTTAATCACCCCTCCGTTCGGGGTCTCGACTATCTTGAATCGCTTGTCCCCCGCAGCATAACGCGCTGCCAATTCGCCGGTACGGTCAGTCGAGCCGTCATTGACAACGATGCACTCCCAATCCTGGAATGTCTGGGCAGCTACGCTGTCCAAGGCCTCTGGAAGGAATTCAGCAAGGTTGTAGCAGGGAACGATAACTGAGATTTCGGTTTTCATGACAATACTTCTTTTAGGAAACCCCTGCCGCGGGACATTTCTTCCTTTAAATCGGATGTGGACTCAAGCTGGGCGAAACGCGCTTTGCCCCGTGTAGGGTTTTCAATTATCCCATATTCTTTCCCAAACAGCCTCGAGATGACGGCGCAGTGGAAACTGTCGGTTACTACATACTCCGCGTCGCGAAGCATGGCCAGCCACTCCTTGACCGTCAAAGTGGCTCCGTCTCCCCAGGAGCAACGCCGTACCGGAAGGTTGAAAGATTCCTGCATATGCCGGACCTGCAGCTCTGCGGAGGGAGTGTCATCCAGTACGTATGCAGCGATGAACTTTTCTGTGCTTTTGGGGAGGTCTTCGCACAGTTTCAAATACTTCTCTGCCGGAAGCAGGAAAATGGGGTCCGGCATGCGCACGGCATCCATGCCGAAGTGCTTCATGCAAAGTTGGATTCCCGATTCTTCTCTCACAGAGATTCTGTAGAATTTCCGTGCGAGTCTGATGCATCTGGACTGGAGGCGCTTGGGAACATCCCAGTAGTCCAGACCAAAGGATGCCGCATACGCTATTCGACGGCCTCTGAATCCTCTTGCAAATCCTAGGAACATGTCCTTGACCGTGTGTCTGTTGTATATGTATCTCCACACTTGGTCGCTGCCGACGATTACGGCGTCCATCCCTTTCAGAAGGCTATTGCGATAGATCCGCACCGTTCGCGTCTTCCTGATATTCTCCTCTATGAATCCGCTGAACAATGAGGAACGGGACTTGAAGAACCTCCTGTATGGAATACCCATGAAAAGCGTCCTTAAGATACCGCGAAGATACCATTTGATCTCAAGTGTCGGAAGCCAGTCGATGGTGACGGGTTCGTGGCCGAGATCCATCAGAGCCTGTTGCAAGGCATAATTCTGAAGGATTCCGCCATAGTTCTCCATGAGCGGTTGTGTTATGATGGCTGTTTTCATCTGGCGATTCTGCGGTAAAGCTTTGTGTTGGTGGGATTGAGTCTGTGAAGTAACCTTTTCATCCTTTCGCGGGGAGAATCCACTCCGAATCTGGCATCGATGCCTGAAAAACCTTCCCGGGCAAAAACGGCCTCCGCCTTGTCAGAATAGGGCGAACGGATTGCCGGAGTCGACAAACTCTGCTGCATGACACTTTCAATCTCCACGGGCATGATCTCTGCTTCGAAAGGGAGGTCAGCAGTAAAAGCTGCTCCGGCAGCCGTATTAACGAGCATTAAAGAATAACCGGAGTCATCCTTGACGAAATCCGGGGCGACTTTTTCCAGATTCCAACAATCTCCCATGGTGATATCGGATGGACGTGCCGTATTAGCGAACGGACATGTCCCGCACGATGGCCTGTTGATCAGGTTTTTCAGGAAAATGAAGTAATATCGGTCCGTATGGATGGCTTCCTTCCCTTCGAATTCAAGAAGGGTGCACGTGCTTTTCCATCCCAGTGCGGGGTCGCGGAAAAGCACCCTTGTCAATTCCTTTCCCTTTTGCTTTCTGCTTATCTCAAGGAAGTCTTCCCAAACGCGAGGTGCCGGTACACCATGGCACAGTATATCGGCAAGTAACAGACTGTCCCTATACCTGGCACATAATGAGGCTATACCGGCGCATTGGCAAGGAGTCCCGGTAAAAAGGACCTTCCGGCCGTCGCGCAGGTCTTTCAGAACACTTCCCGGGACGCCTTCCATGGAGGACTGGACATACTTCGACAGGCGCATGCCCTCCAAGTCCCCGACACTCTCCGCTCTTGTGTGACGCACTCGGAACTCTTCGTCCATCGATGCTCCATAAACGATGTGTCCGGCATTTATCGCCTTGAACATCAGTGCATAAGCCAACCCTCCGCTCTGGCTGCCATGCACCAGGGAAGGGAAACGGATTGCGTAGGATTTCTGTGCATCAGATCCGGCAGCAGGCTTGTGAGCGCATACTCTGTCGCATATCCCGCATTCCTTGCATAGACTCATGTCGACTTTCGGGTAGAGAAACCCCATCCTGTCCCGTTGCATGGAGACAGCATTGTGCGGACAAGCCGAAACACAAGCGCAGCAACCGCTGCAATCTTTCTTGTCACGTGCGTCGATCATTTTCCTAGCAGTTTTGAAATCAACCCTTTCTTCTGGACAGAATCCAAACCGATGAAATAAACGGCAAGTGCAGTCCATGCAATTGTAATGGCTATGCCGGCGACTGGATGTACACCGCGAAGCGCGAAGGGGAGGGTGGCGGCGACTAGCGAGACAAGGATTTCGTTACAGACTACATTCCTGAGGAACTTCCCAGCAGGGAAGTTCAGCTGGCGTTTAAGCATCCATAGCCGCGCGAACATGCAACAGACTGCGAGGACTATGGCTACGATATAGATGATATGGGCGGGCATCCCAATTCTCAGCAGGATATAGTCGACGGGAATGTTCAGAAGGAATATCCCTCCCACCAGCAACTGATAGTCCCGTATTTCTCCGGTTGCGTTTATCAGGGTTATTATGGTTCCGGATACGGAGTCGATGATGAGGCAGACAACGGTGAGCCTCGTGAATAGAACCATGTGCTCGGGGACCTGGCCTGCCCCGAGCCAAAGCTCTGCAAGGAACGGAGTGAAATAGATGACCGGCAGCGCCACCAGCAGTAAAAGATAGACGCTGAGTTTCGAACCATTGGAGACTAGACGGTAGCAGTAGTCCCTTTCGTCAGCGGCAAAAGACTTGGTAATCTGCGGATTGATGGCCATGGCGAAACTTGAAACAAATTTCTGGACGGCTGCATAGACCTGTGAAGCAAGCAGCCATGCGGCGTTCACCAGCGGGCCGAAAAACAGGTTCAACAGAAGGTTGCCTCCCTGGTCCCTAAGGATCGCCGCACCAGATCCGATGAAATTCCATCCGGCAAATGAGAACATCCTTGAGAACAGTGATTTGTCAAGTTTCCAGTCGTAATGCACTTCCTGGAAATGCCTTCGGCAGAACAGGCCGTAAAGAGCCCTTGTCAACAGGCTGACGAGGGCAAGCAGGGCAGCATAAAGCACAAGTTTGTCAAACGAAGAGACAAACAGGCAGTATGCCAGAGCAAGTTTTCCGACTCCTTCGAATATGGTTATCCATGCGAATGCATCCATCCTCTCATGTGCGATTATCTCTGCGTTGTATGGTACGCTGACAAGCTGGATCACCAGCGATAGGATGGAGAATTGGAACACCCAGTGTGCCGCCCATAGCCTTTCAGGTGGTATAACCATCTTGTGTACCAGCCACCATGTCCCGAGAGGCTCTGCCAGTACGACGATCAAAGCTGACAGAAGCAACTGGGTTGAAACTGCGGTGGAGAATACTTTGTGCAGGTCTTCCCCTCCGCGTCCCAGTTCGAACGTGATGAAACGGCTGATGGCAGACGACATGGCTCCAGTGAGGACCGTAAACATCGTGACTACGCCGGCTACGGCACCGTATATGCCATAATCCTCAACGCCCAAGGCCCGGAGTACCACGCGGGACGTGAAGAGGCCGATGACCATGAGCACAAGCATACGAAAATACAGAAGGAACGTATTTTTCGCTATCCTTCTGCTATTTTCCGATATGCCTGATTCCGCCATGTCCCTGATTCTGATGGATAATTCAAATATACGATTTTTTCCGGAATCGGAAGCATTTTATCCTCTTTGGGGACTTAGAAGAGAAAAGGATTCTATTCCGCCTTCTTGAAAAGCATGGCAGTGCCGGTCCTGAAAACCTCGCTGCCGGAGGCCTCCCGAAGGTCCACTACGTAGGTGAAAACCGCCATGTATCTTTCGTTCCGGAAGATCAGGACATCGTTCCCTTCCGCTCCGGCTTCAAGCCGCTCGACAATCCCGCAGCGAAGCAGTTCCTCTCCCTTGGTGTCGTCCAGATAGAAAACGGCTTCCTTCCCGTCCTCGTAGTAGTGGTACTGCGATGACGGGACCAGCACGGTGTATCCCTGAAGGTCGACGGGGCCTTCGAGCTCGTGGACAACGGACTCGACCGTCGTCGTCTCAGACCAGTGTGTCTTGTCAGCGAGGATCCACCCGTTGGCTGGCATCTGCCCGAACTGTCCGTATTTCCCTTCGAAACTGTCCTTGGTCATGCTGTCCTTCAAGTAACTCCATGAACTTTCTGCCGTCCGCCATGCTTCAAGGCGGGTGCTGTCAGCGAAAATGGCTGCATAATCGGGATCCTCCGGGAAACTACCGCTTTCAAGTACAAGAGGAAGGACGGCCTCAAGGCGTTTTTGCTGGCTTCGGATGCCGAAATCCTTCGCGCGGATGCCCGGGACATACGTGAAAAAGGCGGCAGCCGCAGCGAGGATAAGCGCCATGCCCTGGAACTTCCTCGTCTTTCCGCTCGCCAGCATGGCCGTGAACAGAGTCATAAGGGCGGCCAGCAGGATCAGGTAGAAACGCGCCTCCGTCAGTCCGTATTCGCCTGTCCTGCGGAAAATACCCACCCATAACAGGGCCAGGGGCGGTATGGCGATGGCAGGGAAAGCCTTGTAGAACCAGTCGAAATGCCTTTTAGACAGCAAGGGCAGGCACATGTAGCAAAGGAGTGCGATGGCGATGAAAGCCGTGACCATATACGCGACCCCTCCGTCCGGGAGTTCCCAGCGGACCAGGATGCGTATGATGTAACCGTAAAGGATTGCGGTGTAAATGATAAGGGCAGGGGAGAGGATACCGTCCACGACGGTATTGAGTAGCTTGGAACCTCTTTGAACCGGTCGGCTGTCCGATACTGCGCGGCAGCACAGCAGCGGGATGATGTTCATCGCTATGAAAGCGTTCGGAATTTCGAACCAACTGTCTGCGAGTTTCAGTCCGAACAGGTATCCGACGGAAGCGATGATGGCGCTGATGACCGCCATCATCAGGCCGCCTATAAGGAAACAGATACCGATCCTCACCACCGTGCGGAAGACCCCCTGTCCGAATTCCTCATTGTCAAGCCGTCTGTCGCCGGCAACCAGCAGTACGGCTGCGAGCAGATAAGAAACGGCTACAGCCCAATCGGGGCTGGACAGACGCGTACACAAAAACAACAGCGGGATCCATAAGAACCAGGAGAGAAAGTATGCCGCCTTCAGGGCCGGCCTGCCCTTGCTGAGCCGGTGAAGGATAAACACCAGCACATAGTGCGGTATGAACCACAGGAATAGGTTGAACAGGTCGACATCCTCCAATCGGGCGTCAATCCTCTTCCCGAACAGGAAGATGATGAAATACACTGCTCCCAGCAGGGCTTCTACGGGGAAATCCCTTACGCTGCGGATTAAATCCCGCCCCAAGCCCTTCAGGCCTTCGGCAAACCGGCTCATATTTCAGGATCGTCCTATTTCATCTGCCACCAGTCCCAGGTGAAACCGTCCCCCTTGAACACGAAGAACAGGTCATGAACGCCGGAGGCGCCCTTCAATGAACAGCTTTCGGTCTTGTAACCGCTGCCCGGCCTGATGTTCATGGTACCGGCAAGGGGACCGTCCTCCGAGTCAAGCCTGATTTCCACGGCGGCAGGTTTTACGGAGCTTACGTTCATCTGGAGGGTTTTCGCGCCTTTCTTGAAGTCCACTCCGGACACCTTAAGGTATTCTCCCGCATCGATGTCGGTGACAACGATTACACTGCCGTTCTTCTGTGTCTTCAGGCCATATCCCCATGACATGGTTTCCGCCTCCACTTTCCGGAACGGGTTGAAAGGCTGCAACTGCTCCAGGACATTGTCCTGCCAGTATGGTACCTTCTGGATGCTTCCGTCAGGGTTGTAATGCATCTCGGCAGCGGAGACGCTGCGCCTTTCATGGTGACGGAAGGTCTCCAGGTGCATGATCTCGTAGTTGAGTCCGAAGACATAGGACCTGCCCTTGTAGTCAATGATTCCGGGATGGTTGCCCCTGGTGCGCCAGGTGCGGTCCATTATGTGTCCCATCGATTTCCAGGGACCCGTGGGGCTGTCGCTCATCGCGTAGCCTATTCCCTCGGGGCAGCATGTCGAAGCGAAGGCCAGGTAATACTTGCCGTTACGCTTGTAGAACCAGGGACCTTCCTGGTAGTAGTCTATCTTGTAATCGAGTTTGTGGATGTCGCTGGCAAGGGATATCATGTCGTCGTTGAGCTCCGCCCAGTAGACGTTGGGATTGCCCCAGTACATGTATGCCTGGCCGTCGTCATCTACCCAGACGGTAGGGTCTATGTCCTCCCAGTGCTCCCTCTGCCATACCAGGGGCTCGCCGATAGGATCCACGAACGGCCCGTAAGGCGAATCGGCGACCAGCA
>Ga0247609_10004746_pt1 | contig 13458 bp, 10 predicted proteins | sample 172DNAGHGlowgp2_FD_193487 | JGI IMG/M metagenome (GOLD analysis project Ga0247609, IMG submission 193487) | Sheep rumen microbial communities from Palmerston North, Manawatu-Wanganui, New Zealand - 1728 DNA GHGlow gp2 | ecosystem: Host-associated > Mammals > Digestive system > Stomach > Rumen ...
AATGTCGCGCTTGAGGTGCGGCAGTCGAATACAGCCGCTGTCGGGCTGTATATGAGCCTCGGATTTGAAAAAGCCGGAGTCCGCCGCCGCTTCTACAGCGACCCGGACGAGGACGCAGATATTATGGTCAAAAATATGAAGGAAAGTGCTGGAAAATGCTGATCTTAGGAATAGAAAGCTCCTGCGACGAGACTGCCGCAAGTGTTATCGGGGACTGCCGGACGATCCGTTCGTCGGTCATTTCGACACAGATAGAGGAGCACAGGAAATACGGCGGAGTTGTGCCGGAAATAGCCTCGCGCCGCCACTGTGAGAACATTCTCGGCGTAACGCGGAAGGCTCTCGGCGATGCAGGCGTCACGCTCGCGGACCTTGACGGTATCGCCGTCACATATGCGCCCGGACTCATCGGAGCTCTGCTCGTCGGCGTGAATTTCGCGAAGGGACTCGCTCTCGCGTCCGGAAAGCCGCTCATACCGGTACACCACATCGCCGGTCACATCGCGACGAACTACCTCAGCCACCCGGAGCTTGAGCCGCCTTATCTCTGCCTTGTCGCGAGCGGCGGTCACAGCCATATCATCGAGGTGCTGAGCTATACGAAATTCCGCGTTGTCGGACGCACCCGCGACGATGCGGCAGGTGAATGCTTCGACAAGTGCGCGAGAGCAATGGGATTCCCTTATCCGGGCGGAGTACACGTAGATGATGCGGCGCAGTCCGGCGACCCGAAGGCATTCAGGCTCCCGCACCCGGCAGTTGCAGGCAACGAATTCGACCTGAGCTTCTCGGGACTTAAAACAGCTGTGATAAATATGCTCCACCACGCCGAGCAGAAGGGCGAGGAGATCGACCGAAACGACCTCTCCGCAAGCCTTCAGGCTACGATAGCAGAGATACTCACGGACAAGACCATGCTCGCGGCAGAGGCTCTCGGCTATAAGAAGATAGCCCTTGCAGGCGGAGTTTCGGCGAATTCGGGAGTGCGCGCGGCACTTTCCGCAGCGTGTGAAAAGAGGGGATACAGCTTCTATATGCCCGTGAAGAGTCTATGCGGAGACAACGGCGCGATGATAGGCTGTCAGGGAAGCTACAACCTGCTCGCAGGGATAACAGCAGACGAGAGCCTCAACGCTGTTGCAACGCTTTCAATGGACGAGATATGAACCGGAGGATAAATATGAAAAAGATGATGAGTTTACTGCTCGCTGCTGTCCTTGCCGGAGCGGCATTTGCCGGCTGTGCGGAGCAGGAGTATTATGAAGAGAGTATGGAGAGTATGGCGAGAGTCAGCTCCGGAAAGCTCGACCCCGATATTATCGGCGAATGGTCAAACGGCAGCACCGGCTACATCTTCAAGGAGGACAGGATGGTGACGCTGCCGATGGATTTCTCATCGGCTGTCCACTTCAACAAGGACGGCGGATTCTCGATGGAGAAGACCACTGTCAGCAAGGACGAGATAGAGTACGACGGCACGAATCTGAAGGTCAGCCACCACTACGAGGAGGCTGAGGAGGATCCCGATATACTCCTTCTCGATATGAAGCGCAGGGACGCTGCCAACAAGGACAGCTATGACGGAAGCTATGACCTTCTCGGCGGCTCATATCTCGATATGATAGCGTATAATCTCGCTATCGACACTGAGAAGATAAAGGTCGAGGCAGAGGTAGAGGGAGAGACCCTGAAATTCTCTGTCATCGACTACTGCCTGTACGAGGCGAATAACGGCTCGCTCGAGATGTTCAGCGAGAATATGAATTACGTTGACGAAAACGCACACGGAGTGAAGTACACATATGTCATCGACGGCGACAAGCTCACGCTGACCTATGAGGACGGTACTCAGGAGATACTGACTAAGGTGAAATGAGAGGAAGAAATATGAAGGGTAAGTTCACTGCAATACTTGTCTGCACAGCCGCGTCACTCGTGCTCGCGTCGTGCGGAGGGAAGGAGGAGTCGTCATCTCGTCCTATCCAGACAGAGCCGGCTGCTTCCACAAGCGCGGCTGCTCAGGTGACGACTGCTGCGACCACCACCAAGCCCGCTGTTCAGCCCGTTACTCACGAGCGTCACGACTACGAGGACGGCGTTCTCATAGGACGCTGGGAGGGTGCTGCTGCGGATATAGAGTTCAAGGAGAACGGTCTTGTATCGCTCGAATACGATATTTCAGAGATGATGATGATAAATGACGACGGAACATTTATGCTCAGCGGCGAAACGTACTCGCAGGAATACGTGAACTATGACGGAACTACGCTGACCGTGCTCACAAAGCCGGAGGAGGGCGAGGAGCAGACCGAGCTCATAAAGCTTGTGAGGAAGGACGAGCCCGACCCCGTTAATTATGACGGCATCTACTCCATCGACAACGATTACCTGAAGGAAAGACTCGCCGGAGTTCTCTCGGGCGATGAGGCCGCGGAGCTCGATGTCGAGATGAAGATAAAAAATGGGAACTTCATTATCTATCTCGAGGATTTCTGCGAATACACGCAGAACGGCGATGTTCTTGAGCTCTCTGTCGGCGACGAGGCAGGAGAACTTGCAGAGAAGCTCGGAGATACGACCTTCGTGCTTGATGATGACAAGTGCGTCATCTACAATTCCAACGGTATAACCGAGAAGTTCTGGAAAGCAGACTAAAGGCAACACCGCGCAAAGCCCGCCTGACGGCTTTGCACTGAATCTGCTGGGATATTTTCCGTCATCTTGCACAGAAATCCCTTGATATACGAAAGTATGCCTGCGGTCTTTCTATACAATCTGACGAAAAATCTCACTGCGCATCTTCAGCACAATCTTTGTGCGGTATTGCCTAAAAAACAAGCGCTCCCGTGATGTTCACGGAAGCGCTTTTCTGTTATTACTTGTTTTCCTTTTTCGGCTGTGATGATTTGCTCTCGTCCTTTTTGTCCGAAGCTTCTTCAGCCTTCGGAGCAGGTGCGGACAACTGCGCTATACAGCAGCCTGCGACAGTCCAGAACACCGGTGCGAACGAGGTGTTGCTGCATCCGATGAGGAATATCAGCACGCCGCCGGCTGTGAGTATGAACATACACTTCTGCGTAAGGCTGCCGGTCTTTGTCCTCTTCCAGCCGATGAGCAGTACAGCTCCGAGCACCGCGATGAGAGCGATGAGCGACGGGATACCGCGTGTTGCGGCTGTGTAGAGATATTCGTTGTAGACCTTGTCGAAGGTGCCCTTGTTTGCGATAACGATGTCTGAAATGGGCGAATCCTCATTTGCACCGCTGCTGCCGAAGGTGTAGAGCTGTGGTATGACGAGCTGCTCGGGACCTGTGCCTGTCAGGGCGTGAGAGCCGATTATGTTCATCGTTTTGCGGTTGAGCGTGTAGTAAACGTCATAGGTGTCGTCGATGTCGACATTTTTCAGGTCAGGCTCGCCGCTCGCCGAAATGCGGTAGTATGAATCCGCGAACCAGAGGATACGTCCGTCATAGAGGCGATAGCTGTCGATATTGCCTATCAGACCTGCCTGTACGATAGCGAAAGCAGCTGCGGCAGGAACTATGACCGCGAGCACAGAGGTGAGTGCGAGCTTCTTTGCCTTGAAGGCGAACACCGCGATAATTGCGGCGGCAACGGCGAATACAGCTCCGCAGATACCGATGAAGGAGTATGTGAACATCATCGTGAAGGAGCATACGCAAGCCGTGATGATGAAGAATACCCTCTCAGCGGTCTTCTTCGATGAAACTGCCGTTATGAGTGATGCAGTGATAACGAGCGTGAGCACCATTGCGAGGAAGAGCGGCGACTGTGATATACCCGAAGCCGCATTTGCCTGTATCTCGATAGAGAGCATACGGAAGTTGCTGAGCTTGCCGGAGAATATCTGAACAAGCCCGAAGCCGGAGTTGATGAGTCCGAGGACCGCAAGACCGTAAACGATGGTTTTCAGCGCCTTTTCACGCCTTATTGAAGCCGCTGTCACGAAGAAGCAGAAGTAGAAGATGATCGCAAGGAGACCTTCGCCTCTGCCGTTGTAGCCGTAGAAGGAGATGCCCTTATCGTAGGAATCAACGAGCGAAACAACGCCCCACAGGAGCATTGCCGCGAATGCACAGACCGGGAAGATGAGCTTTCCTGAGACGTACTTCTTGATGAAGGCGATGAGCGCGAGTATCATACATATAACGCCGCCTATCGCAAGTCCTGCTGATGTTATCTCGTAATACGAATCGTGCATTACGAGCGGAACGATAGTCGCGAGCGATGATGTGAACATCGCGGCGAGAAGTCCTATCGAAGCAAACTTTGAATACTGCTCCTCGGTCATATTCAGAATGAAGTTTGATTTATCGCTTGTGTTGAACAGTTGTTTAGCCATAGCTGTGACCTTTCCTTTGGATTAGTTTGCCCTGACGGTGATGATGTAGGTATCATCTGCACCCTTTTGCACTGAGACCGATGTTCCGGAGTCGACTGTCAGACCGCCGTTCCCGTCATACCACATATATCCGGGCGTACTGCTGTTGATGACAGCGCCGTCACGGAAGAGGTTGTCTGTTTTGTCATTGCCCTCGTTTACAAGGCGAATGAAGCGCTTGCCGCGGTTGTAATCGGTAGCCGCGTCGTTTCCGCTCTTGTAGAGGAAGGACGGATAGGTGCGATTGTCGTTGAGAGTAGCCTCAACGTGGAAAATACGCACGCCGCTCCCTGTCGATTTCCACCACAGGTCGGCAAGGCGTCTGTTGTTGTTGTCGAGTGAGGTGTACTCGATGATGAAGAATTCCGAGCGGTATTTGTCAGCGAGCGTCCCGCACGGGATGATGACGCAGTTTCCGTCGTCAGTCTCGCTGTTGCGGAGGGTGAATACCTGTTCTCCCTGCGAGCTGTCGAAAATGCTCACCTGATCTTCTCTGTACCAGCCGAGCATCAGCTTTGAAGCAGCACCGAAGTCACCGACGGCATCGTCCATCATCTCGAATCCGCCTGAGCCGTGGAAGCCCTGAAAATCATCAACCTTGTAGAAGTAATAGTCGGGGAGCCCCATATTGTGTCCGAATTCGTGTGAATAGGTGGTGACGAACGAGCTGAAGCTGCCCTTTGATTCGATCGTGGTGTTTCCTACGGTGACGTGACCGATCTCCATACCGTCCGGCTTATAGCTGTGATCGCCTCCGTATACGCCGGAAGTCGGCCACCAGTTGTCCCTTCCGGCTTTATCCGGAACGATTATCATTATCGCGTCTATCGTGCCGTCGTTATCGCCGTCGTAGTCGCTGTAATTTATCTGGTCGTCAAATGCAGCGAGCACCTCATTGATGACAGCGATGTGGAACTTGTCGCCTTCATAATTTGAAATGGGGAGCTTTGCGGAGTATTCGTAAGCCTTTCCGCTCAGGTGCATCGCACCCTTTGATGAGCGCTCGTAGAAAGCGGAGACGCTCTCAAGCGGATAATGTGGGTTCGAGGCGTCAGCCGGAGCGAACATTGCTTCCTCTATCTCTTCTGTGGAAGCTGAGTAGCTGAATTTGCAGTCCGGGAAATCGACCTTGAAAACAACAGCTCTTCCCTCGCCCTGAGAGGGGAGAGAGCCGTAGAGGTCGTATATCGGAGCCGGGATAAAATCGGGCTTTTCGATCTCGGGCTCATACCAGCGGTAGACGAGCTCAGCATTTTCGTCCGGCTCGATCACTATTTTCCGCAGAGCGACAAGGTCGTATGTATCTATAACGCCGTCCTTGTCTATGTCTGCGAGCTGGAGGTATTTGACTCCGCTTCTGATGTCGTCGTTTGTGAGGCTCGTTATCTGGCTGCGCACACCTGTGAGGTAATAGGCGCCGTCCATATCGTAGACGCCGCTCTCCGGGATACCCGACGAACCGAGCACGAAGCGTGTGAGGATAACGAGGTCGCCTACATTGAATTTGCTGTCACCGTTCAGGTCGCCGATATAGCCTATCTTCTTCCAGTCCGCGGAAGCAGACATCGAAGCCGGCACAGCGAGGGACACGGCAGCACCTGCGGAAAGGAGTGCGGCGGCAGCTCTTTTAAGTATTTTTTCCATTTTATCAGCTCCTTTGGCGAACGCGGATGTGGAAGGTACAAAAAAGCTGCGGACGATACCGTCCGCAGCTGACCGTTTATTTTGCGTAGTCGGAAACCCTGCTTTCGCGAATGAGGTTGACCTTGATCTGACCGGGATAATCCATCTCAGTCTCGATCTGCTGGGCGATCTGTCTTGCGACGAGCACCATTTTCTCGTCGTTGATGACTTCCGGAACGACCATGATCCTGACCTCACGTCCTGCCTGAACTGCGAAGCACTTATCGACGCCCTCGTAGGAGGTGCATATCTCTTCAAGCTTCTGGAGACGCTTGATGTAGCTTTCATAGTTCTCGCTTCTTGCGGCAGGTCTTGCAGCGGAAATAGCGTCGGCAGCCTGAACGATGCAGGCGATGACTGTTCTCGGCTCAACATCGTTGTGGTGAGCTTCGACAGCGTGTATAACAACGGGATTCTCGTTGTATTTTTTACATACGTCAACACCTATCTGGACGTGTGAGCCTTCGATCTCGGAGGTAAGAGCCTTACCTATATCGTGGAGAAGACCTGCGCGTCTTGCCATATTAGCGTCAACGCCGAGCTCAGAGGCGAGAACGCCGCAGAGCTGTGCGACCTCGATAGAGTGGTCAAGGACGTTCTGTCTGTAGCTTGTACGGAACTTGAGACGTCCGAGGAGCTTGATGAGCTCGTGGTTGAGACCGTGAACATTGGTCTCGATGACAGCTCGTTCACCTTCCTGCTTGATGCGGTGCTCGACCTCACGGCGAGCCTTGTCGACCATTTCCTCGATGCGTGTCGGGTGGATACGGCCGTCAGCGATGAGCTTTTCGAGGGCGATCCTTGCGACCTCGCGGCGTATCTGATCAAAACATGAAAGAGTGATCGCTTCGGGGGTGTCGTCGATGATGAGATCGACGCCTGTGAGAGTTTCGAGGGTTCGGATATTACGTCCTTCCCTGCCGATGATCCTACCCTTCATCTCATCATTGGGGAGCGGAACAACAGAGACAGCCGCCTCCGAGACCTGATCCGCAGCCACCTTTGCGATAGCGAGGGAGATGTAGCTTCTTGCTTTTTCGTTGCACTCGTCCTTGAGCTGCTGTTCATAAGCAGCGACCTTGACAGCCTTTTCGTGTACAAGGTCATCCTCGAGGGTCGAGAGGATGTATTCCTTTGCCTGATCTTTAGTGAATTCAGAGATCCTCTCAAGAATATCCATCTGAGACTTCTTTATCTGCTCAGCCTCCTTGAGCTTTTCGTCGGCACTCTTTATCTTCTGGTTGAGAGTGTCCTCCTTCTTCTCAAGGTTGTCGGTCTTCTTATCGAGATTCTCTTCCTTCTGCTGCATACGTCTTTCCTGACGTGACAGTTCAGCTCTGCGATCCTTGATTTCCTTGTCCGCCTCAGAGCGGAGCTTATGTATCTCATCCTTGGCTTCGATGAGGGCGCCTTTCTTCTTGCTGTCAGCGTCCTTCTCGGCGTCCTCGACGATCCTTGCAGCCTGCTGCTCGGCAGAGCCGACTATCGTCTCGGCATCGCGCTTGCGCTGTTCAACGCCGGCAGCCACACCTTTCTTGTAAGCGATGAGAGCGCCTACAGCTGCACCTGCGATGAGAGCGACAACGATGAGTATGATTGCGATTACAGGATCCATACAGTGCATTACCTCCTTTTTCATAAATTAGTTTGTATCATAAAACCGTTACTACTTCAGGCGGTAAATGCCGCATTATTTTATTCATTTGTAAAATATATTGAAAGGGCACCGGATATACCGGGACCGCTCGAAAATATTGGACATTCCGTCCGGCATTTTGTTCATATATTCATTAACTTCCGGGGGCAGTATATATTTTTATCTCCGCCGGCAGCATGATTTAAAACAAAGCTGCAATTACTGCCAAAAAGTAATATTTCTGCAAATAAATACAACATAGTTATTATACACTTTTTTTGAGATTATGTCAATAGATTTTCCGTGATTTGTTACTACTCTGCGAAAATTAAATCATAAAACTTGTGCGGAAAGCGTATTTTCAGATACGCAGCCGGATTTTTGTGAAAAAACAGTTGAATTTTAATAAGGTTTATGTTATACTATAAAGAGCGTACTTTTTTCGTTAAATATATTTGTCAATATTTGTCCGCTTCTGATGCGGAGATCGGAGATAAAAATGCTTGATCCAAGAATTCTTTCAACAATGGCAGAGTCAGAGATAGAGAACCCTAACCTGTTCCCTTTCCCGTTCGGGATGCACATCACATTCGCGGTCATCGGTCTGCTCTTCTTCATATACCGCTTCATCACTGACAAGAAGCCGTATCAGCTGATATTTGCATTCGCGATACCGTTCTCGCTCACACTCTGGCTTTCCGACAGCAGAGCGTGGTTCTATACGCTCGGCGCTGTTGAAGCTGTGCTCGTTATCGGCGCATTCATCACGACCTTCATCTTCAAGGATAAGCCTGCGGAGAAGCCGGCAGAGACAGTAAAGACTGTGGAAAAGGCTGCTGAAGAGGTGTCTGAGGCTGCTGCTGAGGACAGCGACGAGCATAGCGAAGAGGAGTAATATATGAAATTAGCAGTTCTCGACTGGTATACAGTAAGCGTAAGCGGCGATATTTCCACATCTGCGCTCGAACAGTTCGGCGATGTGGATGTGATCTCGCTCACGAAGCCGGAGGAGACCGCCGCCAACATCGGTGATGCGGACATCGTCCTCTGCAACAAGGTGCTCATCACAAAGGAAGTTATGGACGCCTGCCCGAATATAAAATACATCGGTCTGTTCGCGACCGGCTACAATAACGTCGATGTAGCGTATGCTGCACAGAAGGGGATAACGGTCTGCAATGCCGGACAGTATTCCACAAATGCCGTGGCACAGCAGGTGTTTGCGTACATACTTGACAGATACAGCTGTATCCGCGATTACGATAATGCCGTAAAGAACGGCGAATGGGAGCGCTCTCCTGCGTTCTCGTACTTCCCGATACCGACTGCCGAGCTCGCCGGTCAGACTCTTGCGATAGTCGGCTACGGCTCGATAGGCAGACGTGTTGCCGAGATAGGCACGGCGTTCGGTATGAACATCGTCATCAGCACAAGGACAAAGCCGGCAGATTGCCCGTATGAGGTGACTGACATCAGGACAGCCGCTTCAAAGGCAGATGTTATCACGTTCCACTGTCCGCTCACAGAGCAGACGAAGGGACTCGTCAACAGCGAGCTCCTCGGTGTGATGAAGCCGACGGCGACACTTATCAACACATCGCGCGGACCTGTGGTGAACGAGGCTGACCTCGCACAGGCTCTCAACAGCGGCACTATCGCCGCCGCATACGTCGATGTCCTCGAAAAGGAGCCGATGTCGCCGGATACTCCGCTGAAAAGTGCGAAAAACCTGAAGATAACGCCTCATACCGCATGGGCGGCATTTGAGACGAGAAAGCGCCTTGTCGACATCGTGTGCGATAATATACGCGCATGGCAGAGCGGCGCCCCGAAGAATAAAGTCAACTGAAGGAACCATTCTATGAGAAATATTTCCGATAAAAAGAGAATAGTAATAAAGCTGGGCACATCTACGCTCGCCCACAAGACCGGAAAGCTCAATATCCGCCGTATGACGAACCTCGTCAGGGTCATATCCGACCTCCACAACGCCGGACGCGAGATAATCATGGTCTCATCGGGAGCTGTCGGGCTCGGTGCCGGAAAGCTCGGTCTGCCGGAGAAGCCGAAGCAGACCAATATCAAGCAGGCTGTCGCAGCTATCGGACAGTGCGAGCTTATGCACGTTTATGACGATATGTTCGCGAAATACAGCGTGACTGTCGCACAGATACTGCTCACAAAGGCGATAATCGACAACCCCAACCACTGCGCGAACTTCAAGACGGCAGTCGAGACTCTCGTGGGTATGGGCGTTATCCCGATAGTGAACGAGAACGATACTATCGCTATAGACGAGCTCGAGCTCGAGATAGGCGAGAACGATTCGCTCTCAGCGCTCGTTGCGGAGCTCTCGGGAGCCGACCTGCTGCTGATACTCTCCGACATAGACGGACTCTACACCGACGATCCGCGCACGAACCCCGATGCTGAGCCGATAAGCATCGTCGAGGAGATAACTCCCGAGATAGAGGGAGTCGCAGGCGGCGCAGGCACAAGTCTCGGAACGGGCGGTATGTCAACGAAGATAAATGCCGCAAAGATAGCGACGGAAGCCGGCATAGATATGGTCATTATGAACGGCAGAGACCCCGAGAAGCTCTACGACCTCTTCGAGGACAAGGAGATAGGTACTATATTTAAAGCCAAGAAATAACAGATATATCAACTGAGGTGATATTATGAGCTATACACAGGAATTAGGCATAAAGGCAAAGGCTGCCGAGCCTGTTATCGCAGGTGCTGGCACAGCTAAGAAAAATGAGGCTCTTGCAGCTATATCAAAGGCGCTTATCGCGAATTCTGCCGAGATAATCGCGGAGAATGCGAAGGACCTTGCGGCTGCGAAGGACAACGGCATATCCGAAGCTATGCAGGACAGACTCAGGCTCGATGAGAGCCGTATCGCCGGCATCGCCAAGGGCGTTGACGAGCTGATAGCTCTGCACGACCCCATTGGCGAGGTCATCGGAGGCGGAGTCCGTCCCAACGGTCTGCATATCACAAAGACGCGCGTACCGCTCGGAGTTATCGGGATAATCTACGAATCGCGCCCGAATGTCACCGTTGATGCGGCTGCACTCTGCCTCAAGGCAGGAAATGCGGTCATTCTCAAGGGCGGCAAGGAGGCTATAAACTCCAACATCTGCCTCGGAAGGATAATGCGTGAGGCTGTGGAGAGCGTCGGACTTCCGGCTGACGTGATCCAGGTAGTTGACAATACATCGCGCGAGACCACGAATGAACTGATGAAGCTGAACGGCTATGTTGACGTGCTTATCCCGAGAGGAAGCGCACGTCTGATACAGGCGGTCGTTACGACCGCGACTGTTCCCGTTATCGAGACCGGCGCCGGCAACTGCCACGTCTATGTTGATGCTTCTGCTGACATAGAAATGGCTGCGAATATCACCGACAATGCAAAAACACAGCGTCCGTCGGTGTGCAATGCTATCGAGAGCCTGCTCGTACACAAGGACATCGCAGCAGACTTCCTGCCTGTCATCGCAGAGCGCTTCAAGGCTCACAATGTGAAGATATACGGCTGTGACAGGACGAGAGAGATACTCGGCGAGAGCGTTGAGAAGGCTACCGAGACCGAGTATGCGACCGAATTCAACGACTATATCATCGCCGTAAAGGTGGTCGATACCATAGATGAGGCTATCGCGCATATCAGAAAATACGGCACGCGCCACTCCGAATGCATCGTTACGAGCGACCTTGCTTCTGCGGCTAAGTTCCGCAATGAGGTCGACGCAGCGGCTGTTTACGTGAACGCTTCCACACGCTTCACGGACGGCGGAGAATTCGGCTTTGGTGCTGAGATAGGAATTTCCACGCAGAAGCTCCATGCAAGAGGACCTATGGGACTCACCGAGCTCACGACAGTAAAGTACCTGATCGACGGAAACGGTCAGATAAGATAATACAGCACAGCTGTAAAACACATCCAGGAGGGAATCATGGCTATCAGAAAAGACCTTGACGATATGCTGAATAACCTTAAAGGCAGCGCAGATGCAGAAATGTCCGCAAGACCGGCACATCCGGCACCGGCGCCCGTACACAGACCGACGAAGGCAGAGGATAAGATAAACCATATGTCTGTCGATGACCTTCTCAGTTCGCTCACTCACGAGCAGGCGGCTCCGCCTTCTCCTGCTGAGAGCGTGCCCGCAAAGGCTGCTCCTGTGCAGGCAGAGGCGCCGAAAAAGAAGAGGATAGTTATCTCCGGCGAGCTTCCGGACTACGAGGCTATCAGGAGAGCTGACCTTGAAAAGGACCGCGCTGAGGCTGAGAGAAAGGCTGTCGAAGAAGCTAAGCAGAAGCTGATAGAGGCTGAGCGCAGAGCTGCCGAGAAAAAGGCTGCTGAGGAGGCTGAAAGAGCCCGTCTCGAAGCCGAGAAGAGAGCTGCCGAGGAAGCTGAAAGAGCCCGTCTCGAAGCCGAGAAGAGAGCTGCTGAGGAGGCTGAAAGAGCTCGTATCGAAGCCGAGAGAAGAGCTGCCGAGGAGGCTGAAAGAGCCCGTATCGAAGCCGAGAAGAGAGCTGCCGAGGAAGCTGAAAGAGCCCGTATTGAGGCTGAGAGAAGAGCTGCTGAGGAAGCTGAAAGAGCCCGTATCGAAGCCGAGAGAAGAGCTGCCGAGGAAGCCGAAAGAGCCCGTATCGAAGCTGAAAGGAAGGCTGCCGAGGAGGCTGCTGCTGAGTCGGCACCGTATTCGTTCGAGGAGGAGATGAACGTTGTCACTTCGTCACGGACTGAGGACAGCCTCGGCGGTGAGCCCAGCGTTGATGAGCTCATGGCGGCTGCGTTTGCGGCTGTAAAGGCTGAAAATGAGACCGATGAGCCGGAGACGGAGGAAGCTGAGCCGGCTGCGGAAGCTGAGCAGGAGTCCGACCCTGTCGGAAATATGATAGAGACCATCCGCGAGGATGCCGAAAAGAAGCTCTCAGACCTTGAAAAGCCTGCTGAGGAGGAGACTCCGGCGGAGGAGGAAGCCTCTGAGGAAAACGATGATGAGCCTGCTGACAAGTCTGAGGAGCGTAAAAAACGCTTCTTTAGCAGGAAAAAGGAGAACGACGAGGCAGCTGAGTCCGCTGAGGAACAGGAAAAGCCGAAGGGTAAGCTGACATCGACTCTTGAAAAGATAATGGATGAGGACCCCGAGGAGATAATCGCTGAGAGAAGCGAAAAGACCGAGGAGGACGATGGATCCGACGAGCCGCAGAACGGAAAGCTCAAAAAGCGCCTTTACACTGTTTTCGGCGTCGTATTTGCGGTTCTTGCCTGCGTCGGACTTATCACCGTTATCGCCAAGAGCATTGACCTGTTCAGCAGCTTTACTTCCGGAAGCTCCAAGAAATCAGGATTTGCTGACGTTGTATACCCTGCCGTCATAATGGATATCGAGTCCTTCGATGACCCGACACAGCTCACCTCAGACCAGGTGATAACTGCTGCTATATGGTCGATGATAATGACTGACGGTACTCTTGACCAGTACGAGAAGACCTTCGATGTCGTAAGAGTCCCTGCTGTAGATGTTGAGTCCTACGCAGTAAAGCTCTTCGGCGATGACCTCCCGGAGCTCACACATACAACAGTAGGTCCTGCTGAGTCGAGATTCTACTACAACGAGGAGAAGGAATCATACAATGTGCCGCTCACTCCCGTTACGTTCACATATGCGCCGGAGATAAAGTCCGTTACGAAGAACGGCTCCGATTACACTGTTGA
>Ga0247609_10004747_pt1 | contig 13455 bp, 9 predicted proteins | sample 172DNAGHGlowgp2_FD_193487 | JGI IMG/M metagenome (GOLD analysis project Ga0247609, IMG submission 193487) | Sheep rumen microbial communities from Palmerston North, Manawatu-Wanganui, New Zealand - 1728 DNA GHGlow gp2 | ecosystem: Host-associated > Mammals > Digestive system > Stomach > Rumen ...
AAAGTAGCCGTCGAGGATCGTCGTGAAGTCCACGTTGATGATGTCACCCTCCTCGAGCACATCCTCCTCCTTTGGGATGCCATGACACACCACCTCGTTGATGCTCGTGCAGACCGACATCGGGAATCCCTCGTAGTTCAGACAGGCAGGTATCGCCCCGTGATCCTCACAGTATTGGCGGCATATCCTGTCAATCTCCAGCGTGTTCATGCCTGCATGGATCTGCTTGGCCACCTCGTCGAGCACGCCCGTGTTCACGACTCCCGCCTTGCGGATGCCCTCTATCTGCTCTGGCGTCTTGATCAGCTCGCGCGTAGGCACCAGCTTACCCTTGTTCTCCCAGAACATGATGGTCTTATCCATTTCCGTTGGCTCCTGTCCACTCAGACAGTGCCATCTTCTTTTCTTACCAAATGCATTCATTACCTTATTATTTATACTAAAGCAGCGGACTTCTCTCGAAATCCGCTGCAAAGGTACTAAGAACTGAATAAAAAACCAAATTTATTCGCGTTTTATTCTATTTTCCCCTGACAAATCTCCTCGGCTTGCTCACGCTCTCAGTGCTTTCGCTGCCCTCGCCGCGCGTCCATCCGTAGTAGTAGTCCCAACTGTCATACCCCCAGCGATAGCTGCTGTAGTTCGGACGGCTCACGTTATAGAGTTCAAAATCCACGTCAGTGCCATGATCGTTGATGTAGCCCACGAAGCTGTTGCGGTTCAGACTGTAGTCGCGGATCACCAACGAGTTTCCGTCCTCTACAAAGTAGATGTGGATATTGCGGTTGTTAACCTCCCACTCGATGTGGTTGGCCACGTAGTCCCAAGGAGCTCCGCTGTAGTAGTCCACCCAGTAGCCTGTACCGCTGGAGTACCTGTACGGATCCTTCGAGAACGTAATCTCGGTTGCCGTCGACTCATAATACCTGCCGTTCCACTCAGTCGAGATATACATATTGCCTCTCCAAGTGCCCTCGAGTGTATGGGCGATCTGCTCATCCTCGCACGAAGTCAGCGATACGACCATCACGCCCATCATCGCCATCATCAACAGTGTATACAGCTTCTTCATAACTTTACCCTTTCCTAATTTTATAATTGGTTCAACTTCTGTTTTCTGCCGCAAAGGTAAGAAGATTATTCCACTCCCACAAGAGGAAAACCCATAAACCGATATAGGGTTTTCCCTAAATCGCTTTACTCTGGGGCCAGGCCCCAGCACTTAGTTTTGGGGCCTGGCCCCAGAGAGCATTACTTATTGGGTGGCGATTCGTTACTAATTGGGTTACGATTCGTTACTAAATGGGTTGCGATTTGTGGCTATTTGGTGGCAATTTATGAAAAATATTTTGCTCAAATCTCAAAAACTAATGACATGTGACATAAAAGTTGTTATATTTGTCTTGTTATCAGATGATTATGAAATTTTGAATTGACATAGAAGTGACATAGAAACGACATAGAAACGACATATTAATGACATACTAATGACATAAAGAGGGGCAATAAGGGGGCCTTATTCTGCAATAAGGAACCCTTATTGGCTGGTAAGTGCTTGCTTATTCGCTATCCTTAGGCTCGTTATTGATTCCCAGCGTGGGAACACTTTAGTCCCAACGTGGGAATGTTTTGTTCCCAACGTGGGAATTCTCCGCCAAATACCTCCCTGTGGGCACTTACTTTGGCCCATCGTTAGCTAGAAAACAGACTATTTATGTCATTAGTATGTCGTTTCTATGTCATTTATCAAACTTTTGATTTAAAACTAATTTACTGATAATCAGCTGTTTTAGATAAGTGTTATGTCATATGTCATTAGATTTTGAAATTATTCGGAAAATTGAGAGATCAGAGAGAGATCAAATGTAGTCATGTAGTCAAATGTAGTCATGGGACAGGCACTTGGGGTGAGATCAGGATACTTTGATTTGTTCCCCCATCTGCGCTTGTTGCCTCACGCTGGGGCCAGGCCCCAAGTTGCATTTTCCCCTCACAGGGACTCCTATGAGTTTGCGGGCGGCGGGTGACACTATGACACCTAAAAATACAAATTTTTCACGCGTACCGCGTAGGCTATTATATAATACGCACATATATTTTTCCTCAATTTTGTAGAAAAATAATAAAATGAGGCGAAAAAACGTTTCACTTCATTGATAGTTTCATTTTATTTGTGTACCTTTGCAAAGCGTATGCAATACTATTGAGCTTGAATAGTGAAATGTGAAATGAAAAAGAGTAAGTTGTCGCGCCGCATCACTTGGCGTGTTATCGCCATCATGACAATCTTCAATGGTCTGATCATTGGAGCCATGGTTTGGTCTGTCTTTAAAGTCTCGCTCGTGAACAGTAATATGCGTGGGCAGTATGTCGTCAACGGGCTCGTAGGCAAGATAGAGTCGAGGTTACAGGCTGTGCATGTAGCGGCAGACAATAACCGTGATGAAGTAGAGAGGAACCTGGGGAGCCCGGAGCAAATTTTTGAGGCCTTGGAGCGCGAAATTTCCGTGAACCACCTCATGGGCTGTTTTGCTGCTTTCGAGCCTGATTACTTCAAAGATCAGGGCCGCTGGTTTGAAGCCTACGTTTACTATGCCGACAGTACTCATATTAAGCGCCAACAGATAGGCTCACCAAGCCACGACTACTTCAATGGCCCCTGGTATAAGAAAGGAATTGAACGGAACAGAGAGGATTTGGGCTATCTGACATCCCCCTACTTCGACAATTCCGTTGACAGTAATATGTACTGCAGCTATGTGCTACCCATCTTTGACCGTCAGAATCGCAAGGTGGGCGTGTATGGCTTTGACCTGCATTACATATGGGTGAACGATATTCTCGACGAGGTTGAGACAATCGTCAAGGGAGAATTCTTCGACAGAGATAGAATTATACGGGACAGGGACGGCAACTCTAAATTCTCCATTCAGTTCATCGACGATAAGGGCAACAGAGTTTATGGTTCAGACTCCATTGACATCAATATTCTCAAAGCTGAGCAGGAGGAAGCCATTAGCAACCTTGAGATGAGAAATCTCAAGGGCACGCCTTATTATGTCAATTTCAAACCGGTGCCTTTTACAAACTGGACTGTGGCTGTCATACAGCACCGCGACTTGGTGTTTACACAGGGTATTTTACTTGCCTTATTCATCATACTCTGCATGTTTGTCGGTAGCCTGGTCATCTTCTTCTTTATCTCCAAGAGCATCCGCCGCGTTACCAAGCCATTGGGATTCCTCTCCGATTCGGCCCAGGAGGTGGCCAAGGGTAACTTTGACGCCCCACTGCCCACGTTCAAGCATAACGACGAGGTGGCTCTGCTTCGCAACTCGTTCGGCACCATGCAGCAGTCGCTGAAGCAGTATATGGAAGATCTGAAAGCATCGACCACTGCCAAAGCCGCATTAGAGAGTGAACTCAATATCGCCCGCGACATCCAACTATCGAAGGTGCCTACGGAGTTCCCAGAGCGACTCGATCTCGACATCTTTGCCAGCATGACTCCTGCCAAGGCTGTCGGTGGTGACCTCTATGACTTCTTCATGCGTGGCAACGAGCTCCTCTTCTGTTTAGGCGACGTCTGCGGCAAAGGGGTGCCAGCCGCCCTGTTCATGATGGAGACCAGAAGCCTGTTCCGTGCCTACGCTGCCGACGAGGACAGGCCCGACCGCATTGTTTTGAAAATGAACAAAAACCTGAACGAGCAAAACGAGAGTCTGATGTTCGTCACCCTCTTCGTCGGCATCCTCGATCTGACAACAGGCGAGCTTCGTTATTGTAATGCCGGCCACGAGACACCACTTGTCATCAACAAGGAGCTCAGTCAACTGCCATTCGATGGTGTCAGCCCCGTTGGCCTTATTCCCACTCCACCGTATGTGATGCAGACAGTCCATATAGAGCCGCACACCACGATTCTGATCTATACCGACGGACTGGACGAGGCGATGACTGCCGATAAGGAGAAGTTTGGTCATAAGCGGGTTTTCAACGAGGTGAGCCGTGCCATTCAGGATGGGCAGACAGGACCGAAAGAACTGATAGAGAGACTGAAGCAGGCTGTGCGCAACTATGTTGGCGATGCCGAGCAGAGTGACGACCTAACCATGCTTGCTATCAGATTCAGGAAATAGAACCACATACACTTATGGAAAAATCGTGAATTATAATTATGAAAACGACAATAACTACAAGTGAAGGTAAGGCGCTGGCCATCTTGGAGGGTGAAATGGACTCTCATATCATTGGCCAGGTCGCAATGGATATAGCTCCACTATTGGAACTCAAAGACACGGACATCACGCTCGACTGTAGCAAACTGGAGTATATATCCTCCAACGGATTCCGGCTGCTCCAGATATTGATTTCGGCAGCAAGGTCGAACAGAAGCACCCTATACATACAAGGTATCAGCCCCGAACTCATGGATGTTTTCAAAGTGACGGGATTTGACAAGTGTTTTATTTTTAAATAAGAATATTCATTATAAATCATACAAATATGGCAGACGAATCGAAGATAGTTACTAAATGTGGCTTTTATCGCTACCAACTGACGTTAGGTAATCAGATAGGCAAGAATTCGCCCGGCACCATGAAATTAGTGCAAGGCAGAAGCGTATTAATGGATAATTCGGATGATAAATCCAAATACTATGTCACCTTGCGCGGCGTGAAGGTGAATAAGAAGATCTATCAACCTACAGAAATAGAGGCCGAGGTTGACTTTGTATTGAAAACCAACGACACTTCTGGAAAAGATTCGACGAAAGTCCCCTCGTTTGAGGCAGTCTCGTCTTTGTTTATGAGTAGAGAGGTTGAACTGGAAATCTTAGAATCAGACAAGCCTTTAATATCCGGCGATAATATCATTTCTGATATTGAAAAAGAAGTCCATGCGCACAAAGTGGCGGTGAGCTGCTTTGTGTATGAGGTATTCCCGAAGCTGAAGTGCGATACTAACGGCAAAAAGATGTATGTGAAGCTGAACATCTTCAGTATGGATAAGCTGATGACGATCAACAAGTATAGCAAGGCCTATGTGGCCCGTAAGCTTGGATCGGGCATCCTGAAGCCTGAGAGTCTGAACTTCGGCACGAAGGCCAACGGGACGACGCCCCTGATAAAGACCAATAAGGATGGGATGAGGTTCTTGAAATATATTGAGAGCGATACGTCAACAGACACCAATGGCAACAGTACGAAGACAAACATCGGCACCGAGTTTATCCAACCTTACCTGGTGCAGTATAACGAGTCGTTCTACGACTTCCTGGTTCGCACGGCCAACCGCTGCGGCGAATTTCTGTACTTTGAGAACGGTCAGTTGACATTAGGACTGCCTGACAGCAAGACTGTGACCATCGATAAATATGCTTCCATCACCGAGCATGGCATGTCGCCCGACCCGATGACTATAACGCCCTACAGCTTCGACAGCATGAAGAACGGTAAGGGAGAGATGGGCGACCTGAATTATAAGGCTATCGACAAGCTCCCTACAGGTTTCCCGAAAGACGCATTCCCTAAAAATGCGACGAGCAATTCCGAGCTGGCCCATGATGAGTATTTCTTCCCATTGGAGAAAGATAAGTTCACCACCTTTAAGCGCGAGTGTAACTATGACATTAATGCCACTAATGTCACCCTGTGGAGGTTGATACCTCTTATGAAGACTGTTTTCACCAGTGATGACGGAATAACAGGCCTGGTGTCATGGGCTATTGGTACAGAGGCCCTCAATGTATTGAAGGCATATTTCAACAAAAACACGGTCGACACAGAGGGATATGAAGCGTGGATAGCTCCCTACGAAAAAACTGACGATCAGTATGACTCAAAAGCCCAAAAGAGCGTGATGTTCGGTTCTGCGAATGAAAAATGCTGGACGACCATCGACTTCTACAACAACATCCTGAAGAACGAGGAAGAGCAGCAGCGCAAGATTGTCTGTGTCGATATGGGTACGAACTATATCAACCTGCAATTAGGCGAGAAAGTCAAGATCGACGGTCTGGAGAAAGACTATGTCATCATCCAGGTCGAGGAGACGTCTGAAGAGTCTTGGGATAATGACTATGAGCAGTACGACACAGCCTCATCCGACCAGAGTAAAGGCTCGCGCTCACTTAAATTCTTTGCCATCCCATCTTATGAGGATAAAAATGGTAAAGAGCAGTTCATCCCACCCTTACAGAAAGAGCCTCGAATCCGCAAGGTCGGTCCACAGTCGGCTTTCGTCACCGACAATGTCGACCCGAAATTTCAAGGCCGTGTGCGCGTGGCCTATCCCTGGCAATCGTTGCAAGGTGCGGACGGGGCAAAACTGGAAGAGGCAAGTCAGAAGTTAAAGGTTGCTACAGAGAATAAGAAAGAGCTGGAGGACCGAAAAAAAGCACTGAATGCGCTCTTGATCAAACTGCTTGCAGAGCTTGAAGAAGTTAAAGCCTATGTGAATGCCTCTAAGGATGATCGCGAGGCGTTGGTGCAGACTAAGGATGGTGAGATTTCAGGTTTGGAGGACCACATCAAACAGTTGGTTGATGCTCTGATAAGTGCCGAGAACTCAAAGAAGCAGCTGGAGAGTGATATAAAGAAGGGAAATCTCACAGAGCTGGATTTGAATACAAAGAAAAGCGAAATCTTAGCATATGAGAATTCTATTCAGGCTAAAGAAAAGGATATTGAGCAGAAGAAGGCTAAGCTTAAGGATCTCAAAGCTCTCAGGCAATTAATGATAGACGCAGCCGCAGAGCATGACCGGAAGACCAAAGATAATGATCCAGATTATCAGGACATTGAGGAGGATAACACCGTCATCGCAGCACTGTTGCAGAGGTACAATCAGACTACAGTTGAATATCAGGACTGCTATACTCTTCTTGAGGAAAAGGAGGCGAAAGTCTCTGAAAGTGAGAAAGAGGTGGAAACAATCAAGGCAATCATAGAAGAGAGTGTCAAAGCCATGTCATCGCCTTGGATACGCGTAGCCACCCCAATGGCCACAGACGGAGGCGGTACCTACTTCCGACCGAATGTTGGCGACGAGGTGCTCATTAACTATGATAATGACAACATCGAGCGCCCCTACGTCGTTGGCAGCCTCTTCTCTAAGAATGTGCTGAATCCTGTTGAGCGCGTACAACGTAAGGCCAATCCTCTCATTCAACAGAAAGACGTCTCGATGTCGCTAACATCCCGCAATGGTCATCATATCACCTTTACCGATCCTGGTACCGGTGGTAGTTTTATCACGAATTTCCTCTCGCCAGGTCTCGGATTTATTACCAGTTTGGTTGGCCTCGACCAGTTTGGAGAGAACGTGAGGGATCTGGCAGGTGGTATCCACATGGGCGACCGCTACAATATCAATGAAATTGAGATGGTTACCCATAAGCGCGAGCTCAATATCAGATCACAATTAGGAACGATCACGCTAAGTGCGTTCAAGGGTATAACCGTCGATGCGCCTAATGCCGATGTCACCATCAAAGGCATGAACATCAACCTCATAGCCGGTAACAAAGTGAATATCATATCAGGGGATAACATCAAACCGCCTTCGATAGATGATCCAGAAGGAAAGGGAGCAAAATTCGGTGCACTCATGGTCAACACCGTCCTTGGTGGTGCTGTAGGTGTCGGCGGAAGTCTGTTCATTGGAGATACTGTAGATTTCTCGACGATACGACGAATGGTGGAGATATTCGTTCGCCCGGTTGACGGTACGATGCTCATCAAGTCGAAGCGTTATCTCATGCTTGAGGCTGGACCTGGTCATGCCACAGTGAAGGCCGACCGGTATAAGAATCTGGCGGTTAAGAAACAGGGGCTTTTCTCAAAACTCATCTTCGGTACAAAGCCGACGGAGGATAAAGAGACCATGGAAGAGTTCTATAAGTCATTGATCTTATGCATAGATTATATTAATAATACTATCACAGAATTTGGTCAAGTTTATAATAATCGTTGGATAAAAGCCAAAAAGGCGTCTATTAATTATCTCGATGTGATTCCTGCTCTCGACAAAGACGCCCCCAATATTGAGAGCAAAATGTGGAACAATATGTTTAAAGAATGGGATGAAAGTTGGATTAATTATCGTTCCCCGGCGTATTGGAAGGATACATCTTTTACGGCAGGTTCAAAAGAATATTGTACTCCAGAAGAGAAATTCGGTTATTTTAAAGACAAGATCATAGACTATGCCAAGGCTACCCATGAACTTTTCCAATATGGATCTGATATAACTATACTTTTTCATGATGCTCATGTAGAGGTTCCTGAGAAATTTTCTTGGATAGTAACAGACTGCTTGAAGAAATGTATTAAACCTCTTAATAATAGTATTTATGAGAAGTGGTGCGAGTTTTATGAAAGTGATAAAGGGAAAATTTCCATTTGGCCTCTTGTGCCACCAAAGGATATCTTTCAAAAGGATAACCTGAAAGTTGTCAAACGTAAGGCGATATTGTCTTTCCTTTATTTGGTGAATAACCACGAGAAAAATGCTGGGAATAAGTTCATCAAGATCGGCTTAGATATGGATTATGTAAACAAGACCTATTCGTATCGTCAGGAGCATTATTGGCAACGTCAGGTCAATACTATAGATCATTTTATCCAGAGTACCAAATTCTGGAGAATGCTATATGATGGAACTGTTGACTTGTTTGTATCTAAGTTCCATAGTAATTTCCAGTCCTTGGATCAGGACATTTGGGAAAGCACGAAAGACGGTCAGATACTGTTCTCTGAGAATGAAGGTAGCACCGTGAACTTCAATGGTACACAGCTGGAGGAACAAAGCCGTGCTAACATCGGAACCATGGATAATCTGAAGAAAGTGCTGATGGCCATTAAGTAGTTAAAAGTTAAAAGTGAAAAGTTATGGATTACATATTTGAAGAATGGGAGAAGAAACTCTCTGAATTTAAGAACAATGTAGAGAGTGAGCTGTCTGAAATCCGGAAATGTAAGGCAGAGATGCAGCAGATGCAACTCGACTTTGTGGCTAAGATTAAGAAGGGTCAATATATGTACGATCCGGATTGTCTGGTGCTTTCGGCACCTAAGATTATTATTGGCCATGTGGATCGAAATGGTACGCTTCTCGGAGGCGGCTCAGAGGTCATCATCCGAGGCACACAGGTGGGTGTGCAAGGTGCTGGAGAAGGGGGAACGGTGGAAGTACGCGCTTCCAACATCCGCCAAGTAGCCGAAGATCCTGGTGTTGATGGCCTGGAACACGTCGTAGGCACATTGTCAGAGATTGTCAGTCAGGCCCGCAACATCATCATCCAGAGTAACGACATCTCCAATGACAATGACTACCAAGGTGCCTTCTCTGCAGCAACGATTCCTGCGGGATCAAGTGGTGTGCGCATCCATGCAGATAAGAATATTGACATCCATGCGGCGATGACAGCTGAGACCCGTCAGAAAGATCTGGAAGACCTGATCTCGGTGTTGGAGGAACAGCAGTCTGACCTTCAGGATCAAGTTGATGAGTGCAAGGAATCTTTCGACGAACTTGCTAAAGAGCTGAAGGGACTCTTGGAAGAAAGAGGAGACCTGATGGAAGACAATGATGACGTGCGTACCAACTATAAGGATATCAGTGATAAGAGTGACGAAATCGAGGACACTGCACATCTACTGACGAAGCAGTCTTATGTCTACATCGAAGTGCTCTCAAAACTGGCTGAAACCAACCGCCGCATAAAGTGTTATAAAAAGGAGAAGGATAGTATTGTTACAGGCGATGACTTCAAGAACAACAGTACAGGTGCCAATGTAAGTGTATTGGGTGAAGCCATTAGCCTCGTCTCGGCCGACGGCGAAGGCAACCTGCGCGACAATGAGAATGCTGGCATCGGAATGGTTGCCAACAATGTATCCATTGCTGCTATTGAGGATGACAACAGCTTAAAGGAAAACGGTCGTGTAAGCATCCGCTCCAAGAACGTCGAAGTCTCGACAGCCAATACTGCCGATGTGCAACGTGAGGAGGACGGCACTCTCACGGCGGCTACCTATGCTGCTGAGGGCGACTTTACCCTGAAGTCGAAGAACATCACCATCGAGGCTGTGGATTACGAGGTGGCAGACAGTAAGAAGAAGGAGAAACAACTGACTGACGATAGCAAGATTAAACTCCGTGCCAAGACCATTGAGGTGAGCACCGAGGGCTCTGCCAATATCGAAGTCGACGATGATGGAGCCATCACCAAGGCTAACTACACTGCAGAGGGCGATCTGATCGTGAAGTCGAAGACCGTCACCGTGAAGAGTACCGACAATGACATCGAGAATGGCGAGGAGAAGGAGAAAGCCCTGACTTCAGAGAGCAAGGTATTCATCCGCGCCGAGAAGGTGGATGTCGTATCGACCGATACCGAGGGCAAGGCCACTGGCAGCGTCAGCATCAATGCAAAGGATGTCAGCGTCAAGTCGATGGATATAGACAAGGAAAGTGGCGACGACTCAGCTCTGGCCGAAGGCAGTACGATGCTACTCGTTTCGGAGAAGATGTATATGGGCTCGAAGTCCGACGATGTGAAGAGCAAGAAGGTGCAGATGGTATCCGAGGAGATCGGTGCCTTTGCCGACAAGACCATCGAGGCGCAGCAGGGCGACGGCAAGGCTGTGGTACAGTTGGCCGATGGCAAGTCGGCTGTGGGTGGCGACGAGACACAGGTCTATGGCAAGACCACGATCAACGCCGACACCGAGGTAAAGGGCGAGGTGAAGGCTCCGAAGGCCACGATCGACGACCTCAATGCCAGCTCGCACTTCAAGACACCCAATATCGAAGACGGTGTGGCTGCAGGCGCCGGTGGCGGCGGTGGCAGCCTGAGCACCAAGCTGACTAAGGAGGACGCAGGCAAATAAAGATAAAATAGTAAAATAAATAAGGTAGAAAAGTGAATCATTATGGATAATTATATTTTAGCTGAAATAAATGAATTTTCACAGAGGGAGAATGGCTATCTGGCATTGTTCTGTGTTCGCCTGGGCAATTTCTGTGTCAAAGCCGATCCGCAGGCCATGCTGCCAGCGACGATTAGATTGGAAAGTGCAGAGTACAACTTCGAGGACGTAGCCGAGGCTACAAGACCGAACGACTACACCTTCGACGTCACTCCCAAGAACGAGAACAGTCTGAAAGCCATCATTCAGGGCGTGGCCGAAGTGCACCCGGAGTTTAAGGTCAGTGTGAAGATCAAAGAGTATGATGGAGGCATTAAAGAGCGCCATATCATCTATACGATGCCTGAAGTGAACAAGGAACGTCGCGATCTGCTTAACGATACGTGCAAGACCTTCCACAAGGAGTGTGTGGCTAAGCTGGAATGGGCCTATGACAAGCGACTGGCCGATACGGCGCAATTGCTTACCAGAATACCCATCCAAGATGCAGACAATGCCAGGAAGGTATTTGAGAAAACTTATAATGACGCCAAGGAAAATGCAGAGAAGCTGCTGAATGCCAAGCTCCAGGAGATTGAGGAGGGCTATCAGCGCTATCTTGCGGGGAAAGGCAATACTTGGGAAAATTCCTATAAGGATGATACAGAAATTGATGTCAGTTCACTCATATAAAATATTAAAATAAAAAAATGGAAAACGACTTTATAGTATCGATAAAAGGAACGACGCTAACTATCGAGTTAGGCAAGGAACTCACAACGGCCAATTCTCCGGCATTGACCCAAGAGCTGTCGAAGTATCGGGGGCAGGATATCAATAAGGTGGTCTTCGATGCATCTCGACTGCAGATTCTCTCCAGTAGCGGCATCCGCGTTATCTTCTTTGTCAATCAGAGGATAGGCCACAATCCTGAGATCGTGTTCGTGAATTGTGCCAAGGAAATATACGAGTCGCTTGAATTCGTCGGACTGACGAAGACTATTACGTTTGAAGAGAACAAGAGCAAACTTATCCTTCGCCAGAAAAAGGTGCTCGAAGACTACGCTGCGAACAACGACGTGGTGTGCTATCAGATGAAGTTAGGACAAGAAGACTAATCGTTCTTTCTCCATGATCAGACTACACTTCCAACCCATACTGGGCAAAAGCCTCGAAATCATCAATGCCGTGCTCCATCATAAGGAGCTGGCATCGGTGGAAGAGGCGCTTTACAACAAGCTCTATGTGGTGGTTGATGAGCTGGTAACAAATATAGTCAACTATGCCTATCCCGATGGCAAGAACGACTACCTCGATGTGGAGATCAAACATGATGAAGAGCTTCTGACGATCCGATTTCGCGATGGGGGGATACCGTTCAATCCTCTGGAGCTAGCTCCTCCCGACATCTCTCTACCGATGAATCAGCGTCCAATCGGAGGATTAGGCATCCGTCTCGTCATCCAGAAGGCCGACACCATTGCCTACGAATATACCGACGGTGAGAACGTACTCACCATATCTTTTAAAAAACAATGATTATATGACATCTTTTCAATCCAGAAGTTTCGACCACGCTGCATCATCGCAGGCCTGTTGGAAGTCGGTCTTCCTCTTAGTTCTTGTTTGTTTACTAACCTTAACAACCTCTTGCTCTAAAGACGACGAGCCCAATGACCAGCCGCTGCTGAAAGGCATCATCTCATCGTATAACGAGTACGACGGAGCCATGCTTGACTTGACGAAAGCAGACATGGAGAAGGCAGGATTCGCACTCGGCGATGTGGTCAGCATCACCCTCGACGACAAAATATTCGACGTGCCTTACTACGACGGCTACTACGCCCGTGGCGGAGAACTCCTACTCGTGGCTTATCCCAGCTATTCCACTATCTGCTTTACGGCCAGCAACACCGGACTGCCCAAGGAACTCAGAGGGCTGGAGGGACATGCCGTCACCGTCAGGATGAAGGTAAAGGGTGGCAGTCTCGACGTGCAGAAGGCCATGAGCATGGAATACTCTAACGAGCGCAAAGACTATCCGAACCTTACTGACGCGGAGTTTGCCAATGCCCGCGCCGTGAATGCCGGCAAGACTGCAAGCGGCGTTCTCCACCGTTGTTCTACGCCGTTCACCGACGTCACCAAACGTGCCTTCTATGTATCGGATTATCTGGAAAACATCAAGGATATGACCGTGCTCAACCTCGCCGACACGGAGGAGAAAATGAAGGGTTACGACATGCCTCCCTTCAGTCGTACACTCTGGGATGGAGGTAAAGTGATACTGTGCCCGCTGAAGGCTGACCCTACGGCAGAAGACTATAACAACCGACTGATTGCAGCACTGAAGGAACTCTCGTCGCGCCCAGGCCCCTATGTCGTGCATTGCATGGAGGGAAAAGACCGCACTGGGTATGTGTGCGCCCTGCTTGAGGGATTATGCGGCGCAACGTATGAGGAAATTGTGGCCGACTACCTGGTCACCTATAACAACTATTACAAGGTCAACCCCAAAAATGACCCTGATGTATGCAAA
>Ga0247609_10004749_pt1 | contig 13454 bp, 11 predicted proteins | sample 172DNAGHGlowgp2_FD_193487 | JGI IMG/M metagenome (GOLD analysis project Ga0247609, IMG submission 193487) | Sheep rumen microbial communities from Palmerston North, Manawatu-Wanganui, New Zealand - 1728 DNA GHGlow gp2 | ecosystem: Host-associated > Mammals > Digestive system > Stomach > Rumen ...
GTAAAAATATTGAGAAGTACATACGGAAGAATTGAAATTCGGATTATTATTCATATCTTTGTAGCCAATGAACAGAAATGTATCATCCGTTCATACTTGAAAAAATCAATTACATATTGATTATGGCAAACACTACCAGCTGCCTGGCGACAGTACTTGGGTTGCAGCAAAACTTGATTTTCTCCGCAATATGAAAAAAATACATTGAACAGACAGAAGAAATGAAAGAAAGAATAGCTTTTGTAGATTTCATTCGTGTAATCGCCTGTTTGCTGGTAATGGTGGTACACGCCAGTGAGCAGTTTTATAACATGGGGCCGATTTCCCAAGTGGTTAATGAGGACAACCGTCTTTGGGTATCAATGTATGATGGTTTCTTAGGGCGTATATCCGTGCCATTGTTTATGATTGTATCAGCCTTTCTGCTGGTGCCGATGAAACAAGGCATGACGATGAGCAAGTTCTACCATCGGCGGTTTCTTCGCATCCTGCCGCCATTCATTTGCTTCCTGGTGCTTTATGCACTGTTGCCTGTTGCTTGGGGTGGATTGACGTGGGATGATGCTTTAGAGCAGCTGAAGATGGTGCCTTTCAACTTCCCGCTATGGGGCGGTCATCTGTGGTTCATGTACCCGCTCATCAGTATCTACCTCATCATACCCGTGGTGTCGCCTTGGCTCGAAAAGGCAAGTGCAAAGGACGAACTGATATTCCTCGGTTTCTTTGCCTTCTCTACGCTCACCCCTTGGCTCCACCGCTTCGTGTCGCCCGAACTCTGGGGTGAATGCTTTTGGAATCAGTTCTCTGCCTTGTGGTACTGCTCTGGCTACTTGGGCTATCTCGTATTGGCACACTTCATTCGTGTACACTTGAAATGGAGTTGTCGGAAGAAGATGACCATTGGGGTTGTCTGCTTCATCATAGGCGGTTTGTTTACTGCCTGGAGTTTCTGGTGGAAGGCTGTGCCTGGTGTGCAGATGGAAACGCCGATGATGGAATGGTCGTGGGAGTTCTGCACCCCCAATGTGCTGCTTGCCACGTTTGGTGCGTTTCTGATGTTCACTTGCATCAAGAAGGCTCCACGATGGATTAACGCTCTTGCCAAGCTGACTTTCGGCATGTATCTGATGCATATATTCTTCCTCACGTTCATTGCGAAATGGATAATCGGCGGCGATGTTGCTCACCCTTTACTGCCCGTATGGCTGGCAATTCCCGTTATCGGCATGCTCACGTTTCTGTGTTGTGCTGTCACCACGAAGCTCATCTCGCTGATTCCAGGCAGTAAGTATTTGATAGGTTAATGACTGAAATGAAAATTTCTCAACTGATGGAGGTTTGCAACTTATGACATTACCCAAGTTTATCATCACAATGGATGGGCATTTCCGTCTCGGAATGGTCAATCAGCACAAAGACCTACTGAAGCCAGGCGACCAGTGCATTGGCGGAGGATATTACAGATTTGATTTCATTTCAAATCGAATCATCTTGGATAGGGAATCCTACGATTTTGGGAAACCCAAGTGGCATCTATTAGATACATTAATCGTACCTTCCGCTTATAAGATGCTCAGTCTTGTATATGAGTATGATGATGGATTCCATGAGGATTTCAATGTGAGTGAGGAACTGACAATTGTTTATGATGACTGAGAAAAAAATTTCACAAAAGAAGTGTGTTTTCAGATTTTTATGTTTATCTTTGCAATGACATGAAAAAGTGAAAAGCCAATCAGGGATTTAAAGGATTTTAAATGAACAACGGAAAAAACGGAAAAGAACGGAAAAACAGAAAAGAAAGTTTTTTCATCCGATATTTTCTTAAAAAGAACCTATAGCTCGTAGAAGCCATAATTTCCGTTTTTTCGAATAAATTCCGATTTTTCCGTTGTTCTTCAAGCTTCACGAACTAACTTCGTCAAACGTTAAACATTAAACTAAATAATCTTTTATCACTTAACTTTAATTATTCTAACATGAACAACGTACCAAAAATCAAGATTGGAATCGTCGCAGTAAGTCGCGACTGTTTTCCAGAGTCACTGGCTGTTAACCGTCGCAAAGCTGTTATAGCCAAGTATGTAGAGAAATACGACGCAGCCGACATCTACGAGTGCCCTATCTGCATCGTCGAAAGCGAGATTCACGCTCAGCAGGCTCTTGAGGATGTGAAGAAGGCTGGATGCAATGCTCTGTGTGTCTATCTGGGCAATTTCGGTCCAGAGATTTCTGAAACCATGATAGCCGACTGGTTCCAAGGCCCAACCATGTTCTGTGCTGCTGCCGAAGAAACTCAGGAGGACTTGATTGACGGTCGTGGAGATGCTTATTGCGGTATGCTGAATGCCAGCCAAGCACTTTCTCTCCGCAAGACACGTGCCTATATTCCTGAGGAGCCAGTGGGTGATGCAGGTGAGTGCGCAGACATGATTCATGAGTTCGTACCTATCGCTCGTGCTATCGTCGGCCTGCAGAACCTCAAGATTATCAGCTTCGGTCCACGCCCTAACAACTTCCTCGCTTGCAACGCTCCTATCCGTGCCCTCTATGACCTCGATGTGGAAATAGAGGAGAACTCCGAGCTCGACTTGCTGGAGGCATTCCAGAAGCACCAGAACGACCCACGCATCGATGAGGTGGTGAAGGACATGGCTGCAGAGCTGGGAACTGGCAACAAGATTCCTTCCGTGCTACCAAGACTTGCTCAGTATGAACTCACGCTGACCGACTGGATTGAAGCCCACAAAGGCTCAAGACAGTTCGTGGCAATGGCAAACAAGTGCTGGCCTGCATTCCAGACGATGTTCGGCTTCGTTCCTTGTTATGTGAACAGCCGCCTGACGGGTAGAGGCATCCCTGTAGCTTGTGAGGTTGATATCTATGGCGCTTTGTCAGAGTTTATCGGTACTTGCATCACTCAGGATGCTGTCACCTTGCTTGACATCAACAACTCTGTGCCAAAGGACATGTACGAAGAAAGCATCAAAGGTAAGCAGTTTGAGTGCGACAGCTATACCGACAAGGAGATTTTCATGGGCTTCCATTGCGGAAACACTGCCTCTTCAAAGGTATGCAACTGCCAGATGTGCTTCCAGCGCATCATGGCGCGTGCACTGCCTGTAGAGGTGACCAACGGCACACTGGAGGGCGACCTGAAACCAGGAAAGGCTACCGTTTATCGCCTGCAATCCACCGCCGACACCAAACTGCGTGCATATATTGCACAGGGTGAGATTCTGCCAGTAGCCACACGCTCATTTGGCTCTATAGGAACCTTTGGCATCAAGAACATGAGTCGTTTCTATCGTCATGTACTCATTGAGAAGCACTATCCTCACCATGCAGCAGTGATGTTTGAGCATGCAGGAAAATATCTCTGGGAGGTGCTGAAATACATGGGCATCCCTGTTGAAGAGATAGACTACAACTTCCCTAAGGGCAACTACTACCCTACTGAAAACCCATTCGTTTAAAATTAAAAATTAACAATAAAAAATTAAAAATGTGTTAGATTTCCACTTTGGTTTTTACTTTTTAATTTTTAATTATTAATATTACTATCCCTCCCAGAAAGAATCCTCCGTATCGTCGTGGTATGGAGGATTTTTCGTATATTTGCAAATAAATACTTGAAACATTTAGAACCTATAAACCGATACTTGAAACGTGAACAAAGTAATCAAATATCTTCACCGAATGCTGACGACCGTTTTGATGGCGGTAGGCTCGTTTGTTGCGGTTCATGCACAGACGTTGCAACAACTGTGGAAGAACCCAACCAACGACTATCGTGTGAAGACATGGTGGTTCTTCGGCTATGAGCATACGACAGACGAAGGCATCACGGCAGATGTGGAGGAACTGAGCAAGGCGGGATTCGGAGGTGTGGTTTATTATGACCAGAACCATCGAAATGCCAAGAAACTGCCCAGCGGAAAGCCCGATGAAGGTTTCAGTCTTGAGTGGTGGCATCACCTGCGCTTTGCAGCCAGTGAGGCACGACGTGTGGGATTGTCGTTTGAAATAAATATTTCCAATGGCTATTGTGCTGGTGGCAGATGGATTGATGCCGACCATGCCATGCAACGGGTGGCTTGCGCTAAGCTGCGAGTGACAGGCGGCAAGGAGGTTTCGGTGGATTTACCAGCTATCAATGGTCCTGAGGGATACGTGAAGGATATTGCAGTATTGGCTTTCCCCTATTGCCATGACGAACGGATGCGTCACATAACGGCTCGCTATGTGCCCCAAGGAAAAGGACGCAACGGTGCTATGCAGGGACCTGGTCTTGTGGGTGAGCATGACAACTTCTCTGGTTATGGTTTCAAGACATTGCCCGATGTGGGTACATTGCAGGTGAGCGACGACAGCTTGAAGTGGCACGATGTACTGACGCTGCAACCCATGTATCGCAGTCAGGGTGTATATCCCTTGCGCACAAATGCTTTTCCTGCAACAAAGGGCAAATACTGGCGTATCAAACATAGCGACGGGACTCTCGACTATGAAGGCAATGCCTCAGGCGACATTCGGGAGTGGAGCGTTGGCGAGGAGGCTCTGTTCGACTGTTGGGAGGAACGTGCTGCTTTGCAGAGCGACTTTGCCGAGGGGGAGCATACCTCACAATACACACCCCAAGAAATCATCAATCCCAACGATATCATAGACTTGACAGACAAGGTTGAAGGCAATCATCTACGATGGATGGCTCCCAAACGTGAATGGACGATTATCCGACTGGCTGCTGTGCTTACAGGTGCAAAATCAAAACACGGAAGGGAGAACTTGTTAGGATATGAATGCGACAAGCTTTCCGCAGAGGCTGCCAACCTACACTGGGACAGTTATGTCAAGGTGATTCTCGACAGTATAGGACCTTTGGTGCAAGGTATCACAATGGATTCACACGAGGGCGGTTCGCAAAACTGGACACCACGGATGCTGGAGGAGTTTCGCACACGTCGCGGCTATGACTTCACCCCTTGGCTGCCTGTCCTCGCTGGATATATCATAGAATCGAAAGAGAAAACCGCACAGGTGCTCTACGACTATCGCCTGACCATTGCCGACTGTATGCGAGACAACTATTTCGGTACGTTCCAACGACGTGCCACAGAGAGTGGCATGACTTTCACTGCCCAAGCCATTGGCAATGCACTATGCATCACGGGCGATGCCATCAGCGTGAAACAAGCCGTGGATAAGCCTCAGGGCGAATTTTGGACATATCAGCGCGATGGTGCTTACGACATAAAAGACTGTTCGAGTGCAGCCCATCTTTATGGTAAACCCATTGCATCAGCAGAGGCCATGACCGACTGCGAATACAAGGATACGCCAGCTGATTTGCTACGTGTGTGTAACATTGCCCTGTCGATGGGTGCACAGGAGTTTGTAGTGTGTGCCACGCCCCATATTCCGTATTCCCAGTCAGCTATACGACTCTATGACCAAATGACCAGCACTCCCTACATTGCTGGTCGCGAATACGCTATCAACCGTAGCAACCCGAAATGGGAGGACATGAAACCTATATGGCAGCAGGCTGCACGATCGATGGTGTTGTTGCGCCACGGTGTGGCAGCTCCAGATGTATTGGTGTATCTGGGTGATGACATTCCCATGAAGATTATTACCAACCGATTGCCCAAAGGACTGGAAGGTCTTGATTGGGATGCCTGCACGGGAGATGCACTAAAATTATTGAAGGTGCGAGGAAATCAATTGGTGACAGAAGGCGGTATAGCATATAAAGCCTTGGTGATGTCCAAAGGTGCAATGATTACGAATGAATCACGACAACTGTTAGACGAATGGAAAGCAGCGGGAGTTCCCATTTTGCAATCGGGCGAATCCATTCCTCGACCCATTTTAATAGAACAAGGTGACGAATCAGTGGTTCACACACACAGGCATCTCAGCGAACAGGAGCTTTTCTTCATAGCAAATAAGGAGAACCATGATACTGATGTTAGCTTTAGGTTTCAGGACCAGCCTCCAAAGGTGACTGTCTGGCATCATGCTACTGGCAAACGTACCATACTGAAAAGGCGGGCTGACAACTCATTCCTCCTTCGTCTGAAGCCAGTGGAGTCTGTTTGCATCACGTACTAAGTATTGAGTCCACTTTAAAAAGTGGACTCAGTTAAGTAAAAACACATGTAGGGCTTGGCAAGTCCTGAAAGGACGACAAAACACAGGCAGGTGGTGAAGCGTAGTGGAACCCCTGCTATGTGTATCAAGGTAAACAGAGTGCCGAAGGTACGACGGATAAGCTAGCAAATGGCTCCGTCACCCCCTTGGGGTTCCTATTGACTGTATGCTTAGCAGGGGTTCCGTGCTTCGCACTTCACCGCCTGCCTGTATTCTTTCATGCCTTCGGCATTTTTAACGGACACCTATCATTTCATATATTCATTTGTGAAACACGGACGGTAGATACCGCTCTTGCCAGTAGGAGCGGCAGAGGGTGTGAAGTTTGACCAGTTGGTGATGGTGTAGATGCGGTGGAGACGGTCGCAGTAGTAATGCAGGCTGACTGTTCCGCCTGTTCTGTTGTCCAATATGAAGAGGGGATAGTAGATAGTTTTGCCCGTCTTGTGGGGAATTGTCACGGCACGCACTTCCCCGTCGATAGTGGCACACATCAAGTCTTGTTCGCCCTGATAGGCAGCCAGTGTATCGCCGAGCTCCACCTGCACCGTCATTCGGAGTTCGAAGAGCGAGGCATCAGGGGCTATCCAATTGGTGGGACGTACATCTGTTCCTGGCTTTAAATATACAGGCGTTTCAATTGTCGGCTCTGTTGGCTCTGTTGACTCATCATCGTCGCTACAGCTCCCCACCATGAAGGCGAGGGCTGTGAGCAACAACATATAAAAGATGTTCTTCTTCATTCTTGTTGATTATTTGATAATGACTTTTTCGTTATTGTGGATATACACACCTCGCTGCTGAGGTTGCTTGCTCAGTTTGATGCCATTCAACGTGTACCAGCCGTCAGAATCGAAGGCGTTAGCATCGCACTTGAATACCAAGCGATTTCCTCCTGTTAACTTCGGCAACAATCTGTGGATGTTGCCTGTAGAGGCATCGTAGAATTCGAAGAAGAGTTCGACAGGATTGCGGTCTTTGTTATAGACAGTAAGATAAGCCAGTCCGTCGTTGCCAGTGCCCGTGGCATCATAGTCGAGGTGCGTGACGCCCAGTAAACGGTGTTCGCTGTTGAAGGCGGCCAGCATATCTTCCTTGTCATGCGATATATTAGCGTTGACATAGACTTGTCCGATGATGCTCATGGTGATATTATCCTGCAACAACAAGTCATCCACAACCCAATCAGGTGCCTCGCCGCGCACCTTGATGTTCAACGGAAGCGGTTCACTCAGGAAGGAATTTGTTGATGACCGCTAATACATGCCATCGTTTAGTAACGTATGCTACAGACTTCTGTTTACGAATAGCCGCTACTATCTGACCGACAACTTTCTCAACAGGCATTACCCAAAACAATCCTTCCCCTTTTGCCATTGCTGTGTCAACAAGACCTGGACGAATATCTGTAACTGTTATGTGTCTTCCATTTTTGAAAGCCTTCTTGCGTAAAGCTTCCATGTAGTTGATTTGATAGGCTTTGGTTGCGCTATAGGCAGGTGCCATAGGTTCACCTCGCAGACCACCAACCGAGGTGATGGCAACAAGATGGCCGTGACCCTGTTGCTCAAAGATGTGATAAAGCAAGTCAATAACAAACGTCCAACCCACAACATTGGTATCAATGGTTGGACGCTCCACAGCATAGTCGAGCATGGTATTGATTTCTCCTATACCAGCACACACGATGGCAAGATCTATCTTCCCCAACACATCATGAAGCGTATGGATGGCTTGTTCAATCTCTTCTAAATGGGTAATGTCTGCTTTAGTAGGAATGGTGTTGGATGGATATTTCTGATGCAATTCGTCAAGCAGATGTGTGCGCCGACCTATGATTCCTATTCTGTTGGTTCCCTTTGCATATTTCTCGAAAAGAGCCTTACCAATACCAGAGGTGGCTCCGATGATAACGATATTCATATTGTTTTTTTTAGTGCAAAATTAAGGCATTCTCCATGAACTCTATGCACAAGAGAAAGCAAAAGAACCGTCATGATGCTAAACTCTCAAAACGTTTTGAGAATTTACATGCCAAAAGTAATCTCCCTACGGATGTTGCTGATAGTGGTAGGTGTAACTTTCAGATAGGAGGCTATGTCTTTAAGATTGATACTTTGTACTATTTCAGGACAACGAAGGAGTAAACGATGATAACGCTCTCTGGTAGTCATTCGATAAGTATCAAGGTATTGTGTATATACCTGGGAAAAGAGATGGTCGGATATGCTTTGCTTGAGGTCTCTCATATCATCAGAATCTAACAGTTTACATAATTCCTCACCTGCTAATTGAAAGACCTTGCAGGATGTTCCTGCTACAATAGTCACTTCTGACGTTTTACTGAAAAGACAGTTGGGATAATCGCCCACAAACTCACCTTCGAATGCAAAGCCTGTGATATAGTCTTTTCGCACAAGGGAATTATGTACTATGTAGTTGAAATATCCACATTCAACAAGCCCAATAAAACGAGATTCTTCACCTGCTTTGATGAAATTATCACCTTTAGCATATTGTGTCAATCGTCCGTGGTGAACACAATATGCTTTCAGCGCTGATAGGTCCAGTCCATCAATGTATGAATTGAAGTGAATCATATTCGATATAAATAAGTAAACGTGAAGCGTGAAGCGATGCTAACTTCGTTAAACTTTAAACCTTAAACGTTATTTCACGCTATACCAAGTCTGTTTTATGGTGGAAAAGGACGGATGCCACGATGGGAGCACCGATAAGTGCAGTGACGGAATTCACAGGAAGAGCTCCTTCGAAGCCTGGCATTCGAGCAATGAGATTGCATACCAATGCCAAAGCGGAACCAGTGAGGGCAGTGGCAGGCATCAGTACTCGATTATCGTTCGTTCGCCAAAGTGCCCGACAGAGATGTGGTACTGCCAATCCCAAGAACATTATCGGACCGCAATAAGCGGTGACGATTGCCACCATCACTCCTGAACAGGAAATGACAGACACACGGGCATGGGAGATGTTAAGGCCTAAGTTCTGTGCGTATTTATCTCCCAACAGCAGGATATTCATCGTCTTGATGAGGAGCATGCTGACGGGCACAATCGTCGCCATGATGCCGACAAACAGCCACACCTGTCCTGCGCTCACTCGAGAAAAGCTGCCTAATCCCCACACCACGTAGGCACGGATGTCTTCCTCGTTGGAGAAGTATTTCAACACTCCGATGATTGCAGTTGCCACGTATCCCACCATCACACCAATGATGAGCAACGTGGCATTTCCTTTCACCTTCTGAGAAATGGCAAGAATCAGCATCATGACGGAGAGTGAACCGACAACGGCTGATACGATGAGCAAAGCATTTCCTGCCAAACCCAAACTACTCAGCGCCACGCCTCCGATACTCCCCGAAAGCAACACCACCAATGCCACACCTAACGATGCGCCATTACTGATACCAAGAACGGATGGACTGGCAAGTGGGTTGTGGAAAATGGTTTGCATCTGAAGACCACTGATGGCAAGTCCTGCACCTGCTGCCAAGGCTGTGGCTGCCTGAGGCAGACGGGATTTCAGGATGATGTTTTGCGATACCTGTGTGGCATTCTCTCCTGAAGCAAAAAGCACATCTATAACCTCTGAAATGGGGATGGAGATAGTGCCTATCATGATATTGAGCAAGAAGAATGCAACAACAAGAATGGTGATGAAAAGAAATCGAAATTTCATGAGTTATAGTACTTTATAATACTTTGGTTGATAGTCTTTTAGAATATCTGAATGAAAGGCATGAATAAAGTCGAGCAAAACGGTATCTGGTTCCATTGGAGACAGTTCATTGAAAGGTGTATTTCCCATATCACAAGTGATGACATGATGCTCTTTCCACGGACGGAAATCCACGTAGCGCTCATCTTCTGCACCAAGGGTTTCGTAAGTGATGGCATCACGTCCCTTACTCTGAACAATCCAAAAATCCACATCGTTTGCCTTGGCATAGACATCCTCGAAATCAAGGTTCACACCGCCAGAACGGTCATCATCCGACAAGAAATAGTGTGCGGAAGCATCCCGACAAATACGTGAAATGAAACTCGCGCCACCCATCGCATACCAATTATCACCATGCATCTTACCGTAGAGCACAGAAGGCTTTTGCCGGGAAGCATCGGAAGCAACGAGAGAGCAAGCAGCAAGGTAGTTCTTATTTATGACAGAGAAAATGGAATCTGCCTCTTGTTCCCGATCCAAAAGGATACCCACTAACTTAATCCATTCAGTCTGAGCCAAAGGGGAAGTTTCCTGATAGCCCATGTATGGCACGAGAGGAATGCCGAGCTCTGCGAGTTGATCGAAGCCGCCACGCTTGGAAGGCGACACAAAAATAATGGATGGCTGAATAGCCATGATGAGTTCCACATCAAATACTCCTTCTCGCCCAATCTTCTTGATGCGACCATCCTCTATGCGCTGTTTGAGGTCGTCAGAGAAAAGACGCTTGGCACTCATCACACCCGACACAACATCCAATGCCTGGAGTTTGAGAAATGGACTCAACTGAAGCGTCGTAGTACATATCACACTTTTGATAGGTACCTGAATCTGAGGAATATCGGCAGGTATATCTGTGGGATTCATTCCTTTCTTCACCAATGCGAATTGATAGGTGGAGAGGTCTTTATCATCTTGAGGGTCAGATATTTCGAGCAACATCCAGCCTTTTTTTTCTACCACTTGGAAGCCCTCAGCATAGGAGCGTGAAGAGTGAAGAAGAGAATCTGAATCGTTACCACTGTCTTGCGTCTGCTTAGCATTTTGCTGGCATGAAAGAAGGGCGAACAAACACGCTAAAGTAAAAAATAATTTTTTCATTGCTTATATGTTAATCGTTTAAAGTTTAACGAAGTTAGATCGTGAAGTGTGGAGATAAGAACAAAGGACAAAGAACAAAGGACATGCCTGTACCTTGTAAATTGTACTTTGTACTTTTTATGATTTTTCATTTTTCACTATTTTTCCCGTTTCTGAAATAAGGAGTATGTCGAGCTTTCCATTGGGAAGCAAAGGGTCGCAACAAGCATGGCATCGGGAAATGAGAATTTCTGCAAAGCGTTGCATCTCGTCGGGAGTCAAACGGTTCAAGAGTTCTCGAGCCAAATTTAGGTTTTCAAAACGCTCCAAAGGGATATTCGCCTGAAGTGCAAGTTGAGCAAGGAATTCACGATTCATCGTCACTTCGTGGCTATGGGTATTGAGATGTCCTTCAGCCAGTTTCACCGCCTTTCCTATCATCAATCCAAGAGTCAACTGCTTCACTCCCAACTCATCTGCAAAACGAATTGCCTCACCGATGAAATTGCCATAATGCACGAAAGCTTGCTGAGGTAAATCGGGGTAGTAATCGAGCAGATATTTCTCACTCTTCGCCCCACTATTGATAACGATGCGAGGAGCACACATCGCCACTCCCACCGCCATTTCGCGCTGTATGCTCTCAATGCGAGCTTCATTCGAAAACGGACGAACAATGCCACTCGTTCCAATGATACTGATGCCACCCACCACTCCAATACGAGGATTGAAAGTCTTTGCACCTATCTCCCTGCCTTGAGGCACGGAAATGGTCACTTCCACGTTCTCATCCTCTTTCAGCAAGGGAAGAAGGTTGTTGCGTATCATCTGCTGCGGAACAGGATTGATAGCAGGAGAACCTATCGGCAATCCCAGCCCTGGCAATGTGACAGTACCAATACCCTCTCCTCCTTTCACGATGATTCGGTCTTGATACCCATCCGCATTGCCAGAAGCAGAATAAAGCCGTACTTCAGCCCAAACTTCCAATCCATTCGTCAGGTCGGGGTCATCGCCTGCATCCTTGATAACACACGCTGAATGACCTTCTACTTTGTGAACCCTCACGGGAATATCTTCTCCATCGGGAATACGTACGAGGACTGAGGATTGATGAGTGAGAGCTGCAATAGCTGATGCCGTAGCACAAGTTCCTGTTGTGATACCTGTATGGAGTTCGAAGAAATCGGGAAGCAATTGCTGCACCAACAAGCGTAATCCATGAGGACCATTGCACACAGCAAACCCTTTAGGCAACAGAGGACGCTCCACAGCAAAGATGCGAATTCCCAACTTCCGTGCCTCTTCCACCTTTTCTATGAATCCCCCACTCTCTCCACTTTCTTTTGTGAGGATGGCATCGGGATGCAGCGTATTCATAGAATCATCGGGATAAAACACAAGGTGGTCGGTTGGAAACCCTTCTCGCTGTGCCATTACTTGTGAGGATTCTCGTTGCAAGATGCGAAACCAACATTCATGCTGCATCCAGTATGGTTTCAGTTTTCCGATTGTCTGCACTCCAGTGAGAGCCAAAAGACGTTGAATGCCAGCATCGCAAAGTTTGGAAATGGCATCCTCATAGCCCTTGCACCAAACAATGTCGGATGCCCTTCGAGGGTATTGCCTTTCGTAGCGAATGCACGGGATGTTCCATTTTTCAGATACTTCCGCCACATTCCGATGTACTCCTTCAGCAAAGGGATGGGTAGCATCGATGATGAGTTTTATTTCATTCGCTCTACAGAAATCAGCCATTTGGACAGCATCCATACCTCCCACCAAACGAGTGGCATGTACCAACGAAACATCCTGCTCTCCACCACGTGTGGAGTAGTAAAAAGGCTTTCCTGCTTCTTCGAGCACCTGAACAGCCTTTCTTCCTTCTGTTGTTCCGCCTAATACGAGTATCATCTGGTAGTTTTTGAGTTGATGAGTTTTTAAGTTTTTGAGTTTTCGATGAGAGTATCATTCTACTCCCCTCGCCCTTTGGAGAGGGGTTGGGGGTGAGGCCCTTTTCTATACAAATGGCTGAAATTCTTATCATAGAGCAGGGAGGTGGAGGAACGATTATCGATTGCATCACCCACCACTATCATTGTTGTCAGTGTTAGATGATTGTCTTTCACTATTTTTGCCAAATCCTTCAACTTTCCACGATAGATACGTTGGTCGGGCCATGTGAGATGATAGCATGCCGCAACAGGTGTTTCCTCGGGATATTCCTGAAGCAACTGTGCTTGCACATCATCCACGATGGAAGCACTAAGGAAAATGCACATCGTACTCTGGCTACGAGCCAACAAATGGAGTTTCTCCTTTTCAGGCATCGGTGTGCGTCCCTCACCCCTCGTCAAGATAATCGTTTGGCAACGCTCTGGAATCGTAAATTGAGAACGTAGTTCTGCTGCCGCAGCAAGGAAAGATGAAATGCCTGGAGTGATGTGGTACGACATACCGTGTGCATCGAAGTA
>Ga0247609_10004750_pt1 | contig 13454 bp, 7 predicted proteins | sample 172DNAGHGlowgp2_FD_193487 | JGI IMG/M metagenome (GOLD analysis project Ga0247609, IMG submission 193487) | Sheep rumen microbial communities from Palmerston North, Manawatu-Wanganui, New Zealand - 1728 DNA GHGlow gp2 | ecosystem: Host-associated > Mammals > Digestive system > Stomach > Rumen ...
TCGACCAATTAGCCGAGCAGGTAATTCGTGCTCAAACATCTCTGACTGGCGTTCAACCCAAATTGTCTCTGAACCTCGACAAGCACGATGGCTGTAGCCGACTGACTATCGTAGGACTTTGGGGAGATTTTATCTTCAAGCCACAAACGGAGAATTATGAGCAGTTGCCCGAAAATGAGGACTTAACGATGCACCTTGCAGAAGCAGCAAAGATTAGTGTGGTGCCTCATAGTCTTATCCGTTTGGCCGATGGAAAACTGGGGTACATCACAAAGCGTATTGACCGCACCGAGAATGGCGAGAAGATAGACATGGAGGATATGTGCCAACTCACGCTGCACCCTACGGAATATAAGTACAAGGGATCGCATGAGCAGATAGCAAAGACAATCTTGCAGTACAGCAACACGCCAAAACTCGACCTCACGAATTACATGCAGTTGCTGCTCTTCTGTTTTGTCACTGGCAATAACGACATGCACCTGAAAAACTTCTCGCTTTACCGACCTGCAGAGGACTATCAACTGACGCCAGCTTATGACCTGCTGAATGTTGCCATTGCCAATCCGAAGGACAAGGAGGAATTGGCACTTACTCTTGCGGGAAAGAAAACAAAACTTCGTTTGGCAGACTTCCTGAATGCCGCAAAGACAATGGGACTGGAAGAAAATGTTGTACAGCGTCTCGTTGCAGGGCTTCATAAGGTGTTTCCCAAATGGCAACAGCTTATAAAAGATTCCTTCCTCAGCGAAGACCAGAAACAGGCGTATGAAGAACTGGTAATTGTGCGACTGAATAGATTAAAAACGGAACAAGCGGGCAAAAATGGAACTAAAAGGATGGAATAAGTGTTCGTGACTATCTATGACACAAAAGCGGGAACTGAAACAGTTTGTTTACGCATTGTTTACGCAGACATGAAAAAAGGAGTTACGCGATTTGTGTAACTCCCTGATTGTCAGTGTGGACCAGCCAGGGCTTGAACCTGGGACCTCCAGATTATGAGTCTGTTGCTCTAACCAACTGAGCTACAAGTCCGGTGCTATTTTGTTAAGCGGATGCAAAATTACGAAGATTTATGGAAATAACCAAATTATTTTGCAAAAAACTTCGTACCTTTGCACCCAATTATGGATATAAGAAGACAAGGATTAACAACGATAGAGGTCGAGCAGAGCCGTCTTGAACATGGTGAGAACGTGTTGACACCACCTAAGAGACAGTCGATGTGGGCTCTGTATCTGGAGAAGTATCAAGACCCGATGATTCGCATCCTGTTGGTTGCCGCTGTCGTCTCGCTGGTACTGGCCTTCGTCAAGCAGGATTTTATAGAGACAATAGGTATCATCTTTGCCATTTTCCTGGCAACAACTGTCGGATTCATCTTTGAGCGCGATGCAGCCCGCAAGTTTGACGTGCTTACCCAGTTGGGCGAGGAACAGCCCGTGAAGGTGGTGCGTGAAGGAAAAATCATCGAGATACCACGCAGAGAAGTGGTCGTAGGCGATGTAGTCATCGTGGAGACAGGTGACGAGGTGCCTGCCGACGGACATCTCTTTGAGGCTACCGACCTGCAGGTTGACGAATCAAGTCTGACGGGAGAACCGATGACAAATAAAGAGAGCCTCCCCCTATCCCCCTCCAAAAAGAGGGGGGACTCAGGCGAGGCTTATCCGAAGGATATGCTGTTGCGCTCATCGATGGTGATGGGGGGCACAGGACGCTATGTGGTCTCTGCCGTTGGCGATGAGACGGAGATAGGTCATGTGGCACGTCAGGCTACCGAACTGACAGGTGTGAAGACCCCGCTGAATATCCAGCTGGACCGCCTGGCCAAGTTGATTAGCAAGGTAGGCGCCGGAATGTCTATAGCCGCCTTCTTTGCCTTCCTCATCCACGACCTGCTGACCAACGATTTGTGGCACACTACCGACTATCTGGCTATGGTGGAAGTTGTATTGCGCTACTTCATGATGGCTGTCACTCTAATCGTGATGGCAGTCCCCGAGGGCTTGCCGATGGCTGTCACACTGGCATTGGCACTTAACATGCGCAGGATGTTGAAATCAAACAATCTGGTGCGTAAGCTACAGGCCTCAGAGACCATGGGTGCCGTCACCGTTATCTGTACGGACAAGACGGGAACACTGACGGAGAACAAAATGACAGTGGCAGCCTCCTCCAACCTCCCCCAAAAGGGAGAGGCTCATCATGACCTCTACAAAGCCATTGCGCTAAACACCACAGCGACACACGAGGTGGGCAACCCTACGGAACAGGCATTGCTGAGATGGTTGACGGAGCAAGGTGTGGACTACCAACAGCTGCGTGAAACCAACCCCATTACGGCCCGCGAACCTTTCTCGACGGAACGGAAATATATGTCGACCACTGTTGGCGACGTAGTATATATAAAGGGGGCTCCTGAGGTGATTATGGCTCGTTGCCAGCTTAGTGCTGACGAGCGCCAGAGCCTGGAGAAGCAACTGCTGGAGTGGCAACAGCACGCCATGCGTACGCTGGCTGTGGCACAGAACGACCAATTGCTGGCCATTGTGGCTATCAGCGACCCGTTGCGCAAGGAGGTTCCTGGTGCCATCCGCCAGTGTTACAAGGCTGGCATCGATGTTAAGATTGTCACAGGCGATACTGTAGCCACTGCTATGGAGATAGCCCGTCAGTGTGGGCTTGACCCCAGTCGGGAAAATTGTATCACGGGTGCGGAGTTTGCTGCACTTAGTGATGAAGAGGCGCTAGAACGCATCAAGGATCTGAAAGTGATGTCGCGTGCCCGTCCTACCGACAAGCAACGTCTGGTCAGTCTGTTGCAACAACAGGGCGAGGTGGTTGCTGTGACTGGCGATGGTACCAACGATGCTCCCGCCTTGAACCGTGCCCATGTGGGACTCTCGTTGGGCTCAGGTACCAGTGTAGCCAAGCAAGCCAGCGACATCACGCTGATTGACGACTCGTTCAACAGCATCGTACACGCTGTGATGTGGGGTCGTTCGCTGTATAAGAACATCCAGCGCTTTATCTTCTTCCAGCTCATCGTCAACGTAGCCGCCCTGTTGCTGGCACTCTTTGGTGGTTTCATCGGTACGGAGATGCCGCTGACCATCACGCAGATACTATGGGTAAACCTCATCATGGACACGCTGGCAGCAATGGCACTGGCCTCACTGCCACCCTCTCGCGAGGTGATGGAGGAGAAGCCTCGTAGCAGCGATGCGTTCATCATCACTAAATCCATGATACGTGGTATCCTCACCACTGGCGGACTGTTTTTCCTTGCCACCTTTGCCCTGTTATGGTACTTTGAACAAGGAGCGGGAATAGATGATAAGAAACTCACCGTTTTCTTCACCATCTTCGTGATGCTACAATGGTGGAACCTCTTCAATGCCCGCATGTTGGGTAGCTGTCACTCAGCATTCCGCCGTCTGTGGGCCTGCGAGGGTTTTCTCTTCGTACTGCTTGTTGTACTGGTCGGCCAATGGATAATCGTCACCTTTGGTGGCAAGATGTTCCGCACCGTTCCGCTGTCGTGGCAGATGTGGGCGATGATTATTGCAGGCACCTCACTCGTATTATGGGTTGGTGAAATTTACAGATTCCTAAAGAGGCGCTTCGCTAGAGAATAGTGAATAACGAATAATGAATAGTGAGATGGAAGGATATGTAGCCACCATAGGCATGTTCGACGGGGTGCATCGTGGTCACCAGTTCGTCTTGCAGCACGTTGCCGACGAGGCTCGTCAGCGTGGTCTGCAGTCGATGGCCATCACCTTCGACAAGAGCGGTCCACAGACGCTGACGCCCCTCGATCAGAAACGCCTGTTGCTGACAAAGACGGGCATTGACCGTATTGAGGTGCTGACGTTCAACGAGGCCTTGAAGCAGATGACTGCCCGTGAGTTTATGGAACAGGAGTTGCGCGACAGACTGAATGTAAAGGTGTTGCTGACAGGTTACGACAACCGCTTTGGCCACAACCGCACAGAAGGTTTTGAGGACTACGTTCGCTATGGCAAGGAGTTGGGGATTGAAGTGAAGAGCCTCCCCCCAGCCCCCTCCAAAGAGAGGGGGGATATAGTCAGTTCCTCATTAATCCGCAAGTTGATAGCCGATGGCGACATCCACAAAGCCAACGAACTGCTGGGGAACCCCTATACGATATTAGGATGTGTCGAACACGGCGAGCATATCGGCACGAAACTGGGCTATCCCACCGCCAATCTGGTACTCGTTGACAAGTGTCAGCTGATTCCTGCCGCAGGTGTCTATGCGGTAAAGATCAGGCTGGAGAACAGCGTAGAGTGGAAGCACGGCATGATGAATATTGGCATGCGCCCCACCTTCGACGGACAGCACCAGACCCTGGAAGTCAACGTGTTCAGACTGAAAGAGAACCTCTACGGACAACAGCTGCAGGTGGCACTCATCGAACGACTACGTGGTGAACAGCGCTTTGACAGCATAGAAGCATTGAAATCACAATTACGACAAGACGCCATTGAGGCAGAAAGGATATTAGCATGAAGAAAGCACTTAGTTATCTACTCATCTTTATTGGTCTCCAAATTGTTGGTGGAGGCATTATTACCGCCCTGTGGAACGTGATTACCGGCAATGGTGACAAGACAGCGGCTATGCTCATCACGACAACTGGCGTGGTGGGTGTTATCACCATTGTCCTCTTCCTCTGGACACGCTATGCAGAGGTGTCACCCAAGTGGTTGCGCACACGTCCCTGGACAGTACTTACCTGGAGTGTCGTGGCCTCAATGGGAGCACTCATCCCTTCCATGTGGATACAGGAACAAATACCCGAGTTGCCCAATTTTGTCGAACAGGAGTTTGACACCATTCTGGGAACACCATGGGGTTATCTGGTGATTGGTCTGCTGGCACCGCTGAGCGAAGAGATTGTGATGCGTGGGGCCATCTTGAAAGAACTGCTGAAGTCAGAGAAGCTGTCAGTATGGGCGGCTATCACCATCTCTGCCCTGATGTTTGCCCTCATCCACATGAATCCTGTCCAGATGCCGCACGCATTCCTTATCGGACTGCTGTTAGGTTGGATGTACTGGCGCACAGGTTCTATTCTGCCTGGCGTGGCCTATCACTGGGCGAACAACAGCGCTGCTTTCGTGATGTATGCGCTCTATCCAGACCCAGACATGAAACTCATTGACCTCTTCAAGGGCTCTGAGTTACACGTCTATATGGCACTGGGTTTCTCGCTGCTCATCCTCCTCCCAGCCATCTTCCAACTGAATCTGTGGATGCGTCGTGCCGAATAAAAATTTCCCATAATTCCTTTCCAAAGAAAAATGCTAGCAAGTCATTATTATACAGGAAAGGTTGAGGCAGGTTGCGATGAGGCAGGTCGTGGCTGTTTGGCAGGAAGCGTCTATGCTGCTGCCGTCATCTTTCCCGAAGACTATCAGAATGATGAGCTCAACGACTCCAAGCAGTTGACCGACAAGCGTCGTAAGCAGTTGCGTGAGATTATCCAGCGCGATGCCGTAGCATGGGCTGTGGGCATCGTTACTCCTGAGGAGATAGACCGCATCAACATCCTTAATGCCTCAATCCTCGCCATGCATCGTGCTCTCGACCAGTTGAAAGTACACCCCGAGGCCATCATCGTCGACGGTAACCGCTTCAAGCCGTATACTCCCCCTCTCTCTGGAGGGGGACGGGGGGAGGCTCTCCCCCACACCACCATCGTCAAGGGCGACGGCAAGTACCTCTCCATTGCTGCAGCTTCGATATTGGCCAAGACCTATCGTGACGACTATATGGATGAGTTGGCCAAGGAGTATCCGCAGTACGACTGGCTGTCGAACAAGGGCTATCCCACCAAGAAACACAGAGAAGCAATACGGCAGTATGGCATTACGCCATACCACCGTAAGACTTTTAACATGCTGGGCGATGGCCAGCTGTCATTAGAATTCAGCGAGTAATAATCAGTCCACCCATGGGTTGGATGGCGACCTTCGCAATACCTTTCTTATCCACCTTCAAAGTCTTCAGCACAGGTGTGCTGGGAGCACCTTTCTTGCCTGGCTGGTCAATGTAGCACTGGACCGTCTGACCTGCAAACATGGGGAGTGACAGCAGCAGAGTCTTCTCCTGCTGGGTTCCATTCATACCTGCCACATACCACTTGTCGCCCGTACGACGAGCCAGCACCACATATTTTGTGGGATAGCCATCGAGGAAACGTACTTCATCCCATGTCGTAGGCAGCTGCTTGAGGAAGTCGAGTTCGAATTGTGGCACATCCTGCAGGTTGTTGGGATACATCGCCACACAGTTCACACTGGTCTGTAGAACGATACCGCTGGCCAACTCAAAGATATCCGTTGTATAGCGACGATGACGACTCTTGTTGTCGCGACTGATATGATGGTTCAGGATGATGCCCCCCCAGTCGAACGAACCCACAGCATTGCGTGCAAAGGGATGCATGGTGAGTTCGAAGCCCTCCTGCTTGGCATGATATTCGCTGAACATGATGTTTTCTGACGCCAGCGTAGCCTCAGAGGCCACATAGTTGGGATACATGCGTTCCCAGCCACGCGGAATGGTACAGCCGTGGAACACCACCTGCAAGCCGTAACGGTTGGCATCAGCCAGAATGTCCTCATAGAGTTTCAGCGACTCTTGTTTGTCAGAGCCCAGGAAGTCAACCTTGATACCAGCGATGCCCAGCTTTTGCAACCACGCCATCTCACGATTGCGAGCCAGTGCGGTATTCATGCAGTGCTTGGGTGTCTGTGGCGCGTCGTTGGCATAGCCATTGCTGTTGTACCACAGAAGCAGCTTCACTCCCTTGCTGTTGGCATAGCGGTTCAGCTCGACAATACGGTCGCGCCCTATCTGCTTATCCCACCAGTTGTCTACCAACACGTATTCGAAACCCATGGCTGCAGAGACATCAATCATCTTCACCTGATCGTCGTAGTTCACGCTCTCGTCCTGCCAGATGAGCCAGCTCCATGTGTAACGGCCCGGCTTATAGTCCTGAGTGGGTTCGTAGAGCGGATCCACAACATCGTAGGGAATGGTGGTCTCGACAATAGGTTTCAGCGTCGTACCCACCGTGATGGTGCGCCAAGGGGTGCTGCCTGGCAGAGGAATGCCAGCCCAGTGACTTCCCAGACCATTCATCTCACCGATATTCGGATAGGTAACCGTATAGCCACGACCTGCCTCATAGTCGCTCAGGTGACTGGCACAATAGTTGGAGCCCACACCCGTCTCGCTGACAAGTACCCATCCTGCAGGGACCTTGAACAAACACGGGAAAGTAAAGCCCTCGCCAAACGCTGAGCGCTCCGTCAGAGGTCTGTCGGCCTTGTAGTCCTCCTCATAGGACGGTTTGGTGCGTTGCCAACCCACCATCGGCAGACTCTGTGGTGTCAGGAACGTCGTCGTAGCCTCAGGGAAGTTAAAGGCAGATGTCTCGTTGTAAATAACTGCACTCAGTCGACTCTCGCCCTTGGGTTGCAACGAATAGCGATAGGCAATATCATTGTTCGACACACAGAAGGTGATGGTGAGGGGCAGACCTTCGCCATTGGTGTAGGTGAGGTCAGCCTGACGAGCCACATAGTGTGCCGATGATGCCTTGGCACGTGTCATCGTGTACGTCTTATCGATACTGCTCTCCTTCATCTCCTTGAAGGTCAGTCCACGGGTAAAGTCGCCAATGTCCGCCTTCAGTCCCAATGCCGAGGGTTTCAGCATGGTCTGTCCCATATAACTGACGCTGTAGTTCAGCAGTCCCTGTTCGTCATCAATCGTCACCACCAGTTTGCCGTCGGGTGACTTGACATTGATCTCTTTAGCCTCTACGGCGAGTGCCATACATGCCAAGAGGAGGCACAAAATTTGTTTCATTTCCTATTTATTCGTTTGCAAATTGTCCAAAATACTTGAGGCAGGTGTCGCGCCACTCACGGGCATTCTCCACCTGATGGTGCAAGCGCTCGTCGACCTCGCGCCAACGCTGTTCGTCGATGAAGTGGCGCATCTTGTTGTGCCAGATGTTATGGTGCGTCTCAACAGTAATCACACCACGGTTGTAGTGGAACTGCAGCGACTCCCACAGCGTAGAGCCATCCTTCATCTTGTAAGTCCAGGGGACATGATGGAACCACAACAGCAGATTCTCAGGACACGTCTCTATATTATCATAGGTACGTGCGAGGTCCTTGCGATACTGGCTGACGGCATCCGTTCCCTTGCTGGAACGCTCGAAGCCTACACCCTGCTTGTCGGCCTTGTGATAGTACACAGGACACCACTCCAGCGGATAGCTCTTGATGAAGCCATCGGGTTCAGGACCGTAGTGGTGGTCGAACTTGAAGATATGGTGCAAGCCCAGTGGCATCATGTAGTCCACGCAAGCCTCACGACTCTCTGCCATCACCTTTGCCATCGTGTTCACAAACTGCGCATCACGGGTAAACGTCTGCTGCAACCACTCACGGGCAATCTTGTCGCTGTCCAGTCGTGGGTTCCACGCCAGTCGACCAAAGGCATACCAGTTGGCCTGCGAGAAATGGTGACCACACCAGTTCTTGTCGAGTCCGATATTGGCGACACCAGCGATACCCCTTAACTGCTTAGGATTCACCTGCGAGAAGAACTCCTGCCACATGGGAGCCAGATAGACCAAGTGGCGCGACTGTCCCAAGTACTCCTGGGTAATCTGCAACTCCACCATATTGGGTGTCTGCTTAATCTGGTCGAAGATAGGACTATATGGTTCACGAGGCTGGAAGTCCAACGGACCGTTCTTGGTCTGCAGGATGACATTGTCGCGGAACTGACCATCCAGCGGCTTAAACTCCGACACGGCCTGCTTCACACGGTCTTCACCCTTGTGGTTGGCGCCATAGACAAAGCAACGCCACATGACGATACCCTTGTAAGGCTTCAATGCATCTGCCAACATGTTAGCACCATCGGCATGCGTGCGCTTGTAGTCGCCAGGGCCAGGCTGTCCCTCGCTGTTCGCCTTCACCAAAAAACCACCGAAGTCAGGAATAAGCTTATAGATTTCCTTGGCTTTCTTCTTCCACCATTTGGCAACGCTCTTGTCCAGCGGATCAGCTGTCTTGGTGTCGCCCAACGCCATAGGAGTAGCAAAGTTGATAGACAGATACACCTTGATATGGTAGGGACGCAGGATGTCGGCAATCTTCTTCACCTCCTTCAGATAAGGAGTCGTCAGCATCTTGGGCGAAGCATTGACGTTGTTCAGTACAGTACCGTTGATTCCGATAGAAGCATTGGCTCTTGCATATTCCTTGATGAGCTGGGCGTCGAAAGTGACAAGCTGATCGTTGTCTAACTTCCAAAAGATACTCTCACCAGCATAACCACGCTCGATGCTGCCATCGAGATTGTCCCAATGGTTCAGCAGGCGCAGGTCGTAAGCAGGGTGCGTCTCCATATTCATGTCGCCACGTAGCAGGGCGTAGGTGCCATACAACAGACCTGCCTCACGACGGGCGCTAAGCGTCGAACCATCGAAGCGATAGCCATCATCATCGGGCATGGTGGCATCAAGCTTCAAGGCAATCTGTGCCCCGTTATAATAGGTTTCCAACTCCTGCTTGGCAATCTCGATAGTAGCAGACTTGCTGTCGCAGATGACCTTGGCTTTGTTAATCGGCTGGTAGCGCAGCCACAACTGGTGACCATCCTCAGCATGAACACTGATGGTGGCAACAATAGCGAATAGTGATAATAAGATATGTTTCATGTTTACTTCTGTTTCAATAGATTCAGGGCTTGTTTGGGAGCCATCACGTTGTTTACGGACTCTGTATATTCCGTTATCTTCAAGGGTGCCGTCAGTTTGATGTCGCGACTGGAGTTGCCTACCTTAAACAGGTACTGACCAGCCTCCGTGATCCACTGTGAGCCAGCCTCATCGAACGAGGCCAGGTCGCGCTTCAACAGCGTCATGGTCAGTGTCTCGCTCTCACCTGGCTGCAACTCACGGGTCTTAGCAAAGGCCTTCAACTCCTGAGCAGGCTTCTCTAGCTTACCCTTGGGGGCAGTCACGTAGAGCTGTGCCACTTCCTTGCCAGCAACGTTGCCCGTATTCTTCACGGTGACAGAGACATCAACCAGATTACCACGACACTTTACCGTCAGTTTCGAGAACTCGAAGGTGGTATAGCTCAGACCAAAGCCGAAGGGATAGGCCACCTCTTTCTGGAAGGTGTCGAAGTAGCGGTAACCCACATAGATGTCCTCCTCGTGGTTGGTATAGTCTTCGTTGGGAATGCCACGTCCCCACCCTTTCATCTCACGATAGGAGTACATATCCATATCCTGTGGGAAGTTCTTGGTAGAAGGATGGTCTGTAGCAGCGATGGGCCATGTCATCGTCAGCTTGCCACTGGGGTTCGCCTTACCCGTCAGCACGTCGGCCACACTGTTGCCACCCTCCTCGCCAGGTTGCCAGGCACAGAGGATAGCGTCCACACGGTCGCGCCACGAACAGGTCTCCATCACGCTACCAGAGTTCAGGATGACGATGACGGGCTTGCCAGCAGCACGGAACTGACTGCTCACACGGAAAATCATGTCCTGCTCCATCTGACTGAGGTTGAACTCGCCGTCAATCTTGCGGTCTACACCCTCACCAGCCTGACGGCCAATGGTGATGATGGCTGCATCGGCCTCTCGGAGTTCGTGGGTCACACAACGCTCCGAGATTTCTATCTCGTCGAGCTTGGGCTGTCCCTGGTCGAGGAACCACATCATGGGGTTCTTGTCGGCCTTCAGTTTGGCCTTGGCATACTTCACGTAGTTCTGGTAGATCTCCGTCAGCAACGGGGTTGTCTTCACACCGATGTTCTTCAGTCCCTGCACCATGTCAACGACATACGGCACATTGACACAGCCAGAGCCTAAGCCACCAGAGAGGAAATCGTAGCTGTTCACACCAAACAGCGCCACTGTATAGCCTCTCCCCCCGCCCTCTCCAAGTAGAGAGGGAGCCTCGGAATCCCCCCTCTTTTTGGAGGGGGTTAGGGGGAGGCATCCGTTGTTCTTCAGCAACACCATACCCTCTGTCGATGACTGGCGTGTCACCTTGGCATGTGCATCAAGGTCGGGTTTGCTGTACTGATAGCCCTTAAAGCGAGGCGTCTTGACGATATATTCCAGCATGCGACGTACATTCTGGTCTACATACTTTATGTCCAGTCGACCAGCCTTCACAGCCTCAACGATGTCTTTGGCCTGAGCAGGATAGCCTGGCATCATCAGGTCGTTGCCAGCCTCCACCTCCATCTCTGTGGGCAGGTCGGCACGCTTTTCTATCCAGTCTGTCATCACGATGCCCTTGAAGCCCCACTCATCGCGCAGAATGGTGGTCAGCATGTCTTTGTAGCCCTGGGCATAGAAACCGTTGATTTTGTTATACGACGACATGATGGTCCACGGATTGCTCTGGCGTACAACTATCTCGAAGCCCTTCAGATAGAGTTCACGCAGGGCACGCTGTGACACGCGCTCGTCAACCTTCGTGCGTGAGTTCTCCTGTGAGTTCACGGCAAAGTGCTTGGCTGATACGCCCACGCCCTGACTCTGGATACCCTTCGTCACTGCGGCACCAATCAAACCTGTCACCACAGGGTCTTCAGAATAGTACTCGAAATTTCGGCCACACAGCGGATTGCGGTGCAGGTTCAGTCCAGGACCCAGCACCACATCACAGCCATACTCCAGTGTCTCATTACCGATGGCCTGACCCACCTGTTCCACCAACTCGGTGTTCCATGTCGAAGCCAGACAGGTACCCACAGGGAATCCTGTGGCATAGTAGGTCTTCGTGTCACCCTCACGAATAGGGTCGATGTGTACACCAGCAGGTCCGTCTGTCAGCACCGTAGCAGGAATGCCCAGTCGCGGAATGGCTACCGTCAGGCCAGCGGCACCAGCCACCAGTTTCTTCTGGTGACCCATCATGGCACCAGAGCCCACAAAAGCGTCGTTACCACCGCCCACCAGCAGTTGGGCCTTCTCTTCTAAAGTCATTGCCTTCAACACCTCGTCGATATTCTCTGACCTAAGTTTCAGGTCAGAGTGTGGCGTTGCGAAGTCAGCACTCAGTTTTGGAGTTTGTGCAGTCATTGTTGTTGCAGTTAGCAAAGCCGTCAGGCCCAGCATGAATAGTCGTTTGGTTCCCATATCTCTGTTATTTAGTTTTCGTCATGTTAGTAGGCGGTTGCATTATGAGCTTACAAATTTACGTCTTTTTTCCGACATTGCCAAATTTCACGCCACTTTCTTTCCCAACACAAGACACTATCAAGAAAGAAAAGATGTAAAATCAGGGTTCACATTCACACGTAACACACAGAGCCACTGCACGTTAAGTGTGAACCTTGTTTTTCGGAGCAATCCCAGGATTATGAGAAACCCACTTTGAGCACATCCCTAAAGTGCGAACGACTGCTTTGAGCACATCTTATGAAGTGTGAACGCCGTCATTGACGGCATATCAGCCAGTCTGATCCCACTTCTTACGCTATCCTATAGTACGCTATCTTCTTCCGGCAATTTGCGACAACCGTCGCAGATATCCGCGACGGCTGTCGGATATATTTTCGACGGCCGTCGGACGAAGCGAAAATAGTTGACTTGGAAAAGGAGACAGACTGATACGGAAGGCAAGAACAGCTAATACGCAACTGGCTACAGCTAAGCGAGTTGCGTATTAGCTGTACATGGAGAAGAGATAAGACAATACCGCTTTCTTTGTAAACAAAAGCTCAGAAAACACCCTAAATTTAACATTCTTTTTGATATACTGTAAAGAAAACGGAAATAACTGATTTTCAATTTCTTGCGGGAATTAATGGAACACTAAGATTAATTTTTTAAGTTGTCCTTGTTGTCCAAGTTGTCGCCCAAAAATAATGGTCCAAGTTGACGTCCCAAAACAAGGTTCACACTTAACGGACAATGATACAGCTAGTTACGCGTGAATGTGAACCCTATTTTCCACAATAACTCTTGGATATAACAAGAAAAACTACAACTTGACGCAATCAGAAATTTCTCTTCAGAAGTTCTTTCCCCTTCTCTGTCAGATAATATGCCTGGTCTGGTCGTTTGTCTGATTCTGGGTAGAGTTTAGCCACATAACCCTGTTCGATAGCTGGATAGAGATATGTGGCTCGGAAATTACCGCTACCTTTCAAACCTAACTGCTGCATAATCTCATCACGAGTGAGAGTATCTTCTTTAATGGCGAGAACAATACGTTTTACATTGCCTGTTTATTAGTGATACGATAAATTTTAATTAAACCTCATATATCCCTTTGTTAATAAGGGTTTCAGAGCGGTCTTTGATTTTTTGATTTGAAAATGACAGAGTAATTTTGCAGTCCCAAAACTGCATAA
>Ga0247609_10004751_pt1 | contig 13454 bp, 13 predicted proteins | sample 172DNAGHGlowgp2_FD_193487 | JGI IMG/M metagenome (GOLD analysis project Ga0247609, IMG submission 193487) | Sheep rumen microbial communities from Palmerston North, Manawatu-Wanganui, New Zealand - 1728 DNA GHGlow gp2 | ecosystem: Host-associated > Mammals > Digestive system > Stomach > Rumen ...
ATTCCCATTACTAGCTTTAGTAGTTAGTGGTGGTCATACTGATTTAATCCTTATGAAGGGTGATTATGAGTTTGAAAAAATTGGTGGGACTTTAGATGATGCAATTGGTGAGTGTTATGATAAGGTCGCTAGAGTTTTAGATATTAAATATCCAGGTGGACCTAATGTAGAGAAATGTGCATTAGAAGGAAAGCACACTTATGATTTACCTATACCAATGAATGATGATTCATTTAATATGAGTTTTAGTGGTCTTAAGAGTGCTATTATTAATTTAGTGCATAATGAAAAACAAAGAGGTAATGAAATTAGAAAAAATGATTTAGCACGTAGTTTTCAAGATGTTGCAATTGATCAATTAGCAAGAAAAACAGAACTAGCAATTAAGAAATATAATGTTAAGAATATGATTATTGCTGGTGGTGTTTCTGCTAATAATTATTTAAGACAAGAAATAAAGAAAGTTACTGATAAGTATGATGTAGAGTTATCAGTTCCAAGATTATTATATTGTACTGATAATGCAGCGATGATAGGTGCTGCAGCATATCCTTTATATGTAAAAGGAGAATTTGCTGATTTGACTTTGAATGCTACAAGTAGTGATGAAATCTACTAGTATTTTGTGATATTATATAGATGATAAGAGAGGTGAGAAGATGAAGAAGGTATTAGTTACTGGTGCTGGTGGTACTGTTGGATTACAAGTAATTAGATATTTATTAAGTGAAGGCAAGTATGAAATAACAGCATTAGAATTAAAAGATAAACATGTTTATAAAAGACTTAAACGTTTTAGAAAAAGAATTAATATTGTTTATGGAGATGTAGCTGATGCTGCTTTAATTGATGCTCTTATTAAAGAACATGATGTTGTTATTCATTTAGCTGGTGTGTTACCACATTTAGCTAATGTAAGAGAAGATTTATGTAAGGAAATAGATTTAAAAGGAACTATTCAAATAGTTGAATCTATTAGAGATTATAATCCTGATTGTTATCTATTATATGCTTCATCAACGTCTATTTATGGAAAACAAGATAAGTATGATTCTATAAATGTTAAATCAAAGATGAATGTTGATGAAAGTGATTATTATTCAAAGTATAAGATAGATGCTGAAGAATATATTAAAAAGAATATTAAGAATTATTCTATATTTAGATTAGCTTATGTTATGGGAGATCCTTGCTATGAATCTTTAATTTATAATGTTGTTCCTAATATGAATATGGAATTTGTTTCAGCACAAGATGTTGGGTATGCTTTCGTAAAAGCAATTGAATTAAAGAAAGAATTAAATAAGAAAATATTTAATGTATCTGGTGGAGAAAGATTTAGAGATAATTATTATAATTTCTTAATAAATGTATTTAAGAATTATGGTTTATCTATTAGATTTTTATCTTCATGGGTACTTGCTGATAAGAATTATTATGGCGGGTACTATAAAGATGCTGATAATTTAGAAGATATTCTTCATTTTAGAAGTAAAAATATTAATGTTTATTATAAGACTTTAAGTAAATATAAAAAGAGACCAAATAGATTATTACCAAGATTATTTGCTTTGCCATTTGTAGCAATTTATTCTAAGAAATTAAAGAAGGATAAATAATGAGAGGCTTAGTATTAGAAGGTGGCGGAATAAAAGGTTCCTATCAAATAGGAGCTTTTTATGCACTTAAAAAGTGTGGTATTAAATTTGATGGATTTGTAGGAACCTCTATCGGTTCTTTTAATGCTGCAATGTTGGCTAGTAATAAATATAGAGAATTACTAGATCTTTGGTATAATTTGGATTTATCTAAAATCCTTGGTATTAATGAAGAATTTCTTAATGACTATAATACAAATAGAAAGAGTTTAAAGACATTTAAAGAAGCCTTTGGTGAAGTGGGTGGCATTATAAAGAACCACGGCATTAAATATGAAGGCTTGATGGAATTGGTTAATGACTTAGTTGATTATGATGTCTTGCAAAAGTCAAATAAAGATTTTGGTTTAGTTACGGTTCAAGTTAGTAGATCGGGTTTTAAACCAAAATATGTTTATAAAAATCAAATACGAAATCAAAAAGAACTATCTGAATATATAATGGCTAGTTGCTATTTTCCAGGTATAAAACAGAGAAGAATTGTAGATGATCATTTCTATATTGATGGTGGCTTCTATGATGTTTCACCAACACAAATGCTTCTAGATCGAAATTATGATGAAGTATATGTTATTGGTGTTAAGGGCGTTGGTTTTCATCGTCGTTTAAAGAATGTTAATGCTAAGGTAGTTAATATAAAACCTAGTAGACCAACGGGAATGGTATTTGAATTAGATAAAAGCATTACGAGAGATAATATTATGATGGGTTATTATGATACTTTAAGATTAGTAAAGAATCTTGATGGATATAAGTATTGTTTTAAACCAAGAGATGAGAGATATTATAATTATATTACTCGTAAGGTGAATGTTAGATTAGTTAAAAGAGTTATGAATTTCTTTAGAACTAAATCTATTAAAATTGCTTGTATAAAAGCAATGGAATATGTATTAGAAACTGAACATGTCAGTTACTATGATGTATATAACATTTATAAATTAAGTAAAAATTATCGTAAGAACAGCAAGAAAAACTTTGTTTATAAGTTTATTGCAGAATGGAGATTTTTCTTTTAATTTAATAGTGTTTTATGTATAATAAATAACGGAAAAAGAGGTGTAATTATGGGAAGAGCTTATGCTGTTAGAGAAGCTAGAATAAAAAAGACAGGAGCTGCCAGAGGAAAGATTTATTCTACTTATGCAAAAGAAATATACTTAGTTGCAAAGAGGGGTGTTCCTGAAATTGAAGCTAATAGTGCCTTAAAACATCTTGTAGAAAAAGCTAAAAAAGAACAAGTACCAGCTGATATTATTAATAGAGCTTTGGAAAAAGCTAAGGGTGCTGGTAAAGATGAATATGAAGAAATAATATATGAAGGATTTGGACCAGGAGCTTCAACATTTATGATTAAGACATTAACAGATAATGTTAATCGTACTGTTGGTGAAGTTAGAGCTGCTTTTAATAAAATGAAAAAGAGCTTGGGTGTTAATAATTCTGTATCATATAATTATGATAATTTAACTGTTGTTAGTTTTAAATCTGATAAAGAAGAAGATATTTTAATGGCTTTATTGGATGCAGCTATTGAACCAGTAGAATATGAATCTGAAGATGGTTTTATAAATATCTCTGTTCAATATAAAGATGGTTTAAAGATGAAAGAAATAGTAGAATCAATTGTTCCAGATGTTGACTTTGATGTTGATGAATCTGGATGGTATGCAAAGGATCTAGTTACTCTAGAAGGAGAAGATCTAGAAACATTTAATAAATTATATAATTTATTAGATGAAATTGAAGACGTTACTGATGTATATCATAATGTTAAATTAGAGGATTAATTTTATTAGTCCTTTTTTTATTTCTATTGTTTTTTTACTGTGAATGTATTATTATAAATGTATAGAAAAAGGAGTGAAAAGAGATGCCAAAAAAGGTTGAAGAAGAAAAGAAAGATGAACAAATTATCAATACTGAAGCTGCTAAAGCTAAAGTAGAAGAAGTTGCTAATAATGTTAAAGAAGGTGCAACTAACTTTGTAGAAAAAGTTAAAAATGACAAAGCTCTAATGGGTATTTGCATTGCTGCTTGTGCAGTTGTAGTTATCGTTTTATTTGTAATCTTATCTAATACTGTATTTAATGGTTCAAAGAATGCAGTTAAGAGATATTCTAAAGCGTTCGTTAAGATGAATGAAAAAGGTATTTGTAAATCTATTCATAAGAATATGTTAGAAGAACAATACGAAGACATTGATGAATGCCAAGACGCATGGGAAGAAATTTTCTCTTCATTAAAAGATGAAGAAGTAAAATTTAAATCTTATGAAATTACAAATAAAAAGGAATTAGACAAAGACGAAGTTGAAGAATATGCTGAAGACTTAGAAGAAAAATATGATATTTCTGAAAAATCATTAAAGAAAGTTTATCGTTTCTCAGTTAACTTCGATGCTAAAGGATCAGAAAATGACAGAAAAGTCTATATCTATGTTGGTAAGATTAAAGGTCATTGGTATGTAATTGATCAAGAAAATAGAAAATAAAGAATGAAGTGAATTCATTCTTTTTTTATGGTATAATCTTATTATGAAAGAAAATATAAGTACGTTTCGTATTTTTTATATAATAAGGTGAATTAATTTATGAATAAATTTGTTAAATATTTTTTAGTGTTTTTGGTATCTATGGTACCAATTGTTGAATTAAGGGGAGCTATCCCTATTGCGTTAGATGGATTCCATTTAAATTTGGTACCCTCATTTATTATATGTATTATTGGTAATATGTTACCAGTGCCAGTTATATATCTTTTTGCCAGAAAAGTTTTAGAGTGGGGCAAGGATAAGAAAGTAATAGGTAAATTTTGTACTTGGTGTTTAACTAAGGGAGAAAGAGCTGGTAATAAACTACAGAAGAGTATTGGTAAGAAAGGTACATTTGCTGCCTTATTACTATTTGTTGGTATTCCAATTCCAGGAACAGGAGCATGGACTGGTACACTTGCTGCTTCATTCTTAGATTTAGATTTTAAACAAACAATTATTGCTGTTATGAGTGGAGTAGTACTTGCTGGTATTATTATGGCTATATTTAGTTATGGTTTATTAGGAGTGATTTCATAGTGGAGAAAACAGTTGTTTATTTAATTAGACATAGTGAAGCTACACCTAGAAGTAATTTAAAGATTATAGTTGGACATGATAGTTCGCAGTTAGAAAACGAAAAGAATTTTTTATCTGTTAGTGGTGAAAAAAGAGCAGAAGAATTAAGTAAATGTGAAGAGTTAAAAAACATTGATGCTGTTTATTCTTCTAGTTATGTTAGAGCGCTATCTACGGCTAAGTATATTGCTTTAGAGAGTAATACTATTATTAATATTGATGAGCGCTTAAATGAGCGCAAAATAGGTGATATGGGTGACATGGAATGGAAAGAGTTTGCTAGATTGCAAACTAAAAAACATGACTTTAAGTTAGCTGGTGGAGAATCACTTAATCAAACCAAGAAAAGAATGGTTGAAGCCATGAAGAATATTCTAATGTTTGAAGCTGGTAATAGAGTTGCAATAGTTAGTCATGCAACTGCAATTACTTGTTTACTTAGTTCATGGTGTGAGTATGGTTTAAACTATGATGATCAAATCATATTAACTTATAATGATAAAACAATTGTTGATGGAAATTTCAATGCACCCCATGTTTTTAAAATTACGTTTGATGGTATGAATGTTTTGGATGTTGAATACTTAGATCTTATTAACAACAAGGAGAAATAACATGGAGTATGAATACAAAGTAGGAAAAAAACTGGAAATGCTTAGGGATTATGAAGCACGTGAAATGTTGATTGAAAAACCAAGGCTTAGAAATCTCTTTATAGAAGTAACATCTAGATGTAATGCTAGGTGTGAACATTGTGGAAGTAGTTGTGGTGAGAAAATTCCTAAAGATGAAATCGAAACAGAATATTTAAAGAAAACCTTAAAGGAAGTAGCAGATGCTTATGATGCTAGTGAGATTCTTTTAAATATCACTGGTGGGGAACCGTTATTAAGAAAAGATTTATTTGATATTATGCAATATGCTGTTGATTTAGGTTTTCGATGGGGAATGACCACGAATGGAATGCTAATCAATGAAAAAATTGCCAAAAAAATAAAAGAAACAAAGATGGATACTATTTCTATAAGTATTGATGGTCTTAAAGATACACATGAAAAATTTAGAAAAGTACCAGGCAGTTTTGATAAAATATTAGAGGGTATAAAGCTATTACAGAAGAATAAATATATTCAAGTAATACAAGTTACAACAGTTGCTAATAAGAAGAATATTAATGAACTAGAAGATTTATATAAATTAATGCTAGATATTGGTATTAAAGATTGGCGTGTTGTTAATTGTGATCCGATTGGTAGAGCTAAAAAGAATGATGGTATTTTGTTAGAACCAGATGATTTTAGATATTTATTTAAGTTTATTAAAGAAAAAAATGATGAAGGAAAAATAAGTGTTACATATGGTTGTAGTCATTATTTGGGAGTAGAGTTAGAACATACAATAAGACCTTTCTACTTTAATTGTTTAACGGGTCTTAGTGTTGCATCAATCTTAAGTAATGGAGATATATTTGTTTGTCCAAACGTCGAAAGAAGACCAGAATTAATTCAAGGAAACATCAGAAAAGATTCTTTTGTAGATGTTTGGGAACATAAATATGAACCATTTAGAAAGAAAAGAGTTACACAAAATGAAAAATGTAGAAAATGTTCGGAGTTTAAATTTTGTGGTGGAGATTCTTTTCATACATGGAATTTTGATGAAAACAAGCCAAATATTTGTTTAAAAGAAATGCTTAAGGAGGAATAAAAATGATTTTAGAAGCAGAAGAATTCGAAAAATTTATGGAGGCGTTTAGGTCAAGAGCATTAGAAGCTGGTATAGATAAAGATGTTGTTAAAAACATTATGGCTTCTGTTCCAAAAGTTCCTGAAATTAAACTAAACACTCTTTATCGTTCAATAATTATAGAAGCTATTGGTTATGGTGTTTTAGAAGACGTTATTACTACAGTATTAGCAGAAGCAACCAATGATAGAGAAAATGCTATAGCTAAAACAGTTGAAGAAGTATCTGAACATCAGTTAGTATATGGACCTCCTCAAAGAGAGCGTGTCGAAGTAGTATCTAATCCTCAACTAGTATATGGACCTCCTCAAAGAGAAATTGTTGAAGGTGTTTCTAGACGTCAGTTAGTATATGGACCTCCTCAAGGTGAACGAGTAGAAGTAGTTGTTAATCGTCAAACTTTATATGGACCTGCACAACCTACTGGTAGAAAAAGATAAAAAATAAAAATAGGATTAAATCCTATTTTTTTAATTTACGATAGATTTTTAGAAGAATAGGTAGAACTTTATACCAGAAAGGTTTGTTGATTAAATCAAATTCGCCAATAAATTCAATATAATCGCCACCTATTTTTCTTTTGTATTCATAGATACCCGCTAAGTTTTTAAATTTAGTATGTGGATCTCCTACAACACCAAATAAGTCTGCGTAATCATATTTATTGTCATAGGCATCTTTCATAAATTCATAATATAATCTATTAACAGTACCTGTATAAGCAGCAGCTTCATCATTACCTATATATAGTGACCAAGCTCCAGAACCAGAATATGTACATATTAATGAGGCACAAGTATATTCTTTTTGATTAGGTAAAGATTTTAAGAATTCAATATCTTTTTGAGTTCTTTTTTTACGGTCTTCATTATGATCATTTTTTACTTGTTCTTCAAATTTTTTAATTAATTTAGAAGGATTTATTTTAGCATTAAATACCTTTACTAAGTTATCTTTTTTTAATTCAGTAAAAACATTGTTGTAATACTCATAAGAATAGGAATTGAAACCATCTCTTTTAGAAATGATTTGAATTAAATCATAGAATGTTTTAACTTCATCTGCTTCATAGATTTCTAAATCGTAATCATAACTTCTTTTTAAAGGTTTAGAAAATGATTTAGAAAATGTTTTTTCGACTTCCTCAAAAGAAGCATATTTATTGAAGTAAGTTCTAAAAGTATATCTTGGTTGATTACCTTCATATAGTTTATTAAAACCTTGATGTTTATAACCAAGATTAGTGAAGGTTTCAAATATATCATAGTTATTTAAACCATCTTTTATAGGATTAGCTTCTTCATCTATTTCTTGATACATAAGAGGTGGATCTATTTTTAAATAGATAGCATTTTCTTCTTTAAGATATTCTTTTAAGTGATTAGTAAATTCAGTTACTACTTCTTTATTAGAATAATCTAAAGTAAATCCTCTAGGCACATAGAAGTAACACATATTAAGGGGAGTTTTCTTTTTTAAAAGAAGAGCAGCAGCTACTATTTTATCATTATCTTTTAAACCGATGTAGCAAGGAATTTGATCTCTACTTTTCTTTTGAACTTGGCCCCATTCATAACTTTGCATAAAGTGATTATTTGGAGTAGAACGCCAAAATTCACGATATTCTTTTTCTTTTAAGTTTTTTATAAATTCCATGGTATCACTTCCATCATAAGTATATCATACATTGTAAATTTAAATGTTTTTATTTGTCAATGATTGTCAAACTTGATACTTAATATTTCCCATAGAATAGGGAATTTAGAAAAAAAGATTATAAAAGTGTAAAAAATACACTTTTAATGTTTTGGTTGTTGTGCTATATTGAAGGTGGTAGAGAATTATAGAGGTAAAAGGAGAGTTTTTTTGTATGGAAATTAAATTATTAGGAAACGATACCAAAGAGAAAGTTATTAATGATTTAAAGGAGAAATTAGATGCTTTAGATAGTCAGATAGGTAAAGGCACTAAGAGTGAAATGGTTTCACTTGTTAAGGATTTTGTTAGTGACGCTAAAGCAGATTTAGATAGAGATTTAGAATTAGAAGATAGATTAAGAGTTGTATCTACTGCAGGTCAATTATCAAGAGAAAAGGGTACTGTATTAGATGTTTATGATAGAAGAACTGATAGTGAGAAGAATTTAAAATTAGCTTCTGCTGTTATTGGATATGGTCATAAAACTATTTCTGAACATGACTATTTGGTGTTTGGTTTAAAAGATGTATCTAGATTTGTTGAACAAACTTTAATTAGTTTCCGTTTAACATCATTTACTATTAAGTCAGGTAGAAATGTTGACTTTAGAACTGCATTTTGTTATGTACCTGATTTTAGAGATAAAGAAGGTAATATATTACCTAATAATGATGAATTAAAAGATATGTTTGAAAAACATATGAAATCTGTATTTGAAAAATATGGTGAATATGTTGATCAAGGTGTTCCTGTTGAGGAAGCTAGATATGCATTACCATTCGGATATAAAACTAATATTGTAATGGGTTGTGATGCTAATGAGTTCTTTAGAATCACTTGTGAATTATTATTTGGTAAAGCTTCTCATATTACAGAGTTGCATGAATTAGGTTTAGAATTTGAAAAGATCTTAAAAGAAAGATGTCCTTATTTAGCATCTTCTTTAGAAAAAGAAGGTAATAAGAAGAGATATCAAGATAATCTTGCTTTCTTAGATGAAAAGTTAGGTAAGATTAAGAAACCTGGAGAATTCTATGATAGTGTGTTTGATTATTCTTCACCAGTTAATCCTGTTTTAGATTATGAGAATGATTTATTAGATAGAGTTCATTTAACTAGTTATACTGCTGATCCTGTTCATGTTATTGCTACACATGCTATTCAAAAGAGGTATGGAGTTAGTTATGAGATGGCTAAGGAAATGTTATTTAGATTCTCAAGATTAGGAGTAAGTTATAAAGATATTATTCGTGGTGTTTATGAGAATAGAAGAAATAGAGAGTTAGAACATGTTTCATTTACTTTTGAAGCACCAATTGAACTTGCTATTCTTCCACAAATGACTAGACATAGAATGCAATCTTTAGAAGTTCCAGAATTCTATCCTTTATGGAATGTAAGAAACTATTTATATCCTGCACATGATGAAGATCAAAATGCTCATATGGATGAAGCAGAATATGCAGAATTATTTGATAGAAATGCATTAATGGTTGATATGTTTAAAAAAGAAGGAGTTAGAGATGAAGATTTAATTTACTTCTATTTAAGTGGTACTGCTACTAATATTCAAACTACTATGAACTTAAGAGAATTAATATGGTTCAGTAAGATGAGAAGTTGTAATAAAGCTCAAAAAGGTATTAGAAATATCTCTAATCAAATGGTTAATGAAGTTAGTAAAGTATCTGAAACTATTGGCTCTTTACTTGGACCTACATGTAAGGTAGATGGATATTGTCCTGAAGGAAAAGATAGTTGTAAATTACGTGGAGTAGTTGTACTTAAGAAAGAAAAGAAAGATTAGTCTTTTCTTTTTTTATTTTTTTTGTTAGTATATAGGGCATAAGTAGGTGGTTTTAATGCTTGAGTATAAGTTAGTTCGTGCTAAAGAAAAGGATAGCGATATTCTAAATAGCATAAAATTAGTTACAATGATTGATAATGAAATGGATAAGATATTTTCTTATACAGAAAAGGAAAAGATAAAGAAGAGTGTTGCTAAGAACATTGAATTAAACTATGAAGAATATGTTTTAATTCATGTTGGTAATAAAATAGCAGGAGCTTATTTAACTCTTCCTTATGAAGATGGAATAATTATTGATGAAATTTATTTATTCCCTGAGTATCGAAATCAAGAAATTGGATCTAATATTATAAGCAAGATTGTTAAGAGTGCTGAAAATGTTTATTTATGGGTATATAAGAATAATAATGATGCTATTAGATTGTTTGAAAGAATAGGATTTGTGCCTATGAATAAAGGTCGTACAATGATAATGAAGTATGACAAAGTATATGTAAATATTAAAGATAAATTAGATGGTATTAAATTAGGGTATAGAGATAAAGAAGATAATAAGTATATTGGCTTTGATCCTAATTTTAAAGAAACATTTTATCTACAAAGTCCTAAACAATTATTGGAAAGTAAAATAGGTAGTTGTTTTGATCAAGTAGAATTAGAAAGAGAGTTAATCTCTAAGTTAGATGTTGATTGTCGTACATATTTTATTTCATATCCTGATGATGATTATGATATGTCACATGCTTTCTTAATATATAAGGATTCACAAAAGTATTATTGGGTGGAAAATGCTTGGAGAAAATACAAAGGATTACATGTTTATAATTCTAAGGAAGACTTGTTTGATGATGTATTATCTAAGTTTGTTAAAACAGTACAAAATGGTGATTTTAAGAAAGTTAAATTATATTTATATGAAAAGCCTAGATCTGGAATTAGCTATGCTAAATTCGTATCTAATTGTATGAGTAATAGAAGTATAAAAATTAAATAGAAAAGATTTATTCTTTTCTTTTTTTTGATATACTATTAATAGTAGGTGGTTCATATGAGAGAGATATTCTATGAATTAATTAGAGAAGCTAAAGATGCTAAAGTTATTCTCGATGGAGATGAATGGCCTATTGGATTTAATAGTGATATTGAAGGTAGACGCTCAATTAATAGTAGAAACTTATCTACATTAGTTGTTAAGAATGAAGAAGAATTTTTAGAATACTTAGAAAAATATATTAATTTAGAATTATATGTTAATAGAAAACATATGATGTTTTCTAATAATCCAAAAAGAAATCATATTAAGTCTTTGATGGCTTATTTATTTATAAATATGTCTACAGAAGATTTCTTAAATCCAATTGACTGCCTTAGAAGAAGAATAGATTTTTTAAAGGATACTACATTTTCTTTATATGATGAAAGTATTGATTTTAAGGCAATACCTGGTTCAGAATTAAGAATGAAACAATCGTCATCTAGTATATATATGGAAACCCCTTATGTAATGAATTTTTCAATAGAACAAGATGATGAGATAGTTCATCTTCCATGTATATCTTATGGTATTTGTGAAGAAAATGGCGAAAAGGTTTGCTATATTTATTCAATTATGAATCATGTAGATAGAGTTCATGGGGACGAATCTAGATTAAGCAAAAAAGTTAATCGATTGATGTATAAAATGAATAAAGGTGTTTCAGAATATGAGAAAAAACAAAAAGATGTAGAAGACAGTTTAACTGATGTAACTCCATCGTTTGTATTTGTTCTTATTACATTTTTAACGATGCTACAAAGTAAAGGAATTACGATGGTAAAAGCTGTGCCATATCTTCCTGTTAGATATCTATCAAGATCAATTGCAGCTGAGAATGTAAATGATCTTAATATTAGAAAAATTAGAGAAGAAAGAAATAATAGAATTCAACGAAATGCGACAGAGAAGTTTATTAGAACTTTTAGAAGAGCAGCTTATCATATGGATGGTGCTGAAATAATTGGTTATCCATATGAATTAGATGAAAATCTAACTATGGAATTACATAGTAAAGGAATTAATAATGAATTATTAGAAGATGTTCAAAGTGAAATACTAGGGAGATGATTAACATGAATAAGAATGACGAAGCATTTAATTATGTTATGGGTACTAATGGTCTTGAAGATATTAAAATGAGCAAAGAAGACTTGGAACGTATTATGCAAGACATTCAAAAAGGCAAAAAAGATAAAAGTTTTTTGTATGAGTTAATTCAAGAAATAAATCGTCGTAAGCAAGAGATATATGGTGAAGAAAATGGACGAGGAAAAGTCTAAATATGTAAAAAATGGGGTTATGGTTAATCTTCTTGGCATTAAAAATCAAGAAGATTTAGAAAAGGTAGAAAGAGAGCTTACGACTTTTAAATTATTAAAGTTATTTGAAAATCCTGGAAAACAGACATTTGATGTTAATCATTATTTAAGTATACATAAATATTTATTTGGAGATATTTATCCATTTGCTGGTAAGATTAGAGATGAAGCTATTAGTAAAGCGATTACTTTTTGTTTACCAGATTATATTTATAGTAATCTAAAAGAAACATTAACAAGAGCTAAGAAAGCAATACCTTTCTTGGATACTCCTGAGAAGTTATTTAATTTTATTCTTCCTTTGTATGCTGATTTAGATATAATACATCCTTTTAGAGAAGGAAATGGAAGAACAATAAGAGAGTTTATGAGGCAATACATGGAATATGTTTGTAAACATAATAATTTTGAAAATATATATTTTTTAGATTATGGAGAGATAACTAGAGATGAATATTTAGAAGCTATAATATTAGCTGATGCTACTTGTCAATATGAGAAGTTAAGGGTAGCTTTTGGTAAATGTTTAAAGAGTAAACCAAATTTAAAATATGTAGAAAATGGTCCTAAAAAGTAATATTCTAGTAGTGGAGGTAGAGTTATGAAAATTATTTTAATAGGTGGTAAAGCTAATAGTGGTAAAGATAGTACTGCTGAGTATATTGATAATTATTATAGAGAGAAAGGTTTAGATGTAGTTAATATACAGATTGCTTATTATATTAAGATGTATGCTAAACAAATAGCAATGTGGGATGGAGATAATGAAACTAAACCAAGACAATTGTTACAAGATTTAGGTACAGAATTAATAAGAAAGCAAATTGATGAATATTTCTTTATTAAGAGAATACTGCAAGATATAGATGTATATTCAAGATATTTTGATGTAATTACAATTAGTGATGGTAGATTACCAGAAGAGTTTGCAGAGATTAAGAAGGCATACCCTGAAACTATATCATTACATATTACAAGACCTGGTTATGTATCACATTTAACTAAAGATCAAAAAGCGCATCTAACTGAGACTTTAGTAGATGAAATTAAGTATGATTATGAAATTGTAAATGAT
>Ga0247609_10004752_pt1 | contig 13453 bp, 8 predicted proteins | sample 172DNAGHGlowgp2_FD_193487 | JGI IMG/M metagenome (GOLD analysis project Ga0247609, IMG submission 193487) | Sheep rumen microbial communities from Palmerston North, Manawatu-Wanganui, New Zealand - 1728 DNA GHGlow gp2 | ecosystem: Host-associated > Mammals > Digestive system > Stomach > Rumen ...
GCAGTGGCTTGTCTGCGTCAGGCGCGCCCCTACGCCTCGGTGCAAGACATGTGCGATGCTATCCGTGCCTGCAGCGACCGTGCCAATAACCCCGACAGCTATTACGGCTATGGCATTCCCGATTTCTCGCAGGCATTGGAACTGTTGAGCGTGGAGGAGCCAACGGGCAATGCCCCTGCCCATGTCATCAGCGTGTTCCCCAATCCCTCACAAGGTGAGGTGCATGTGACGCTGAATGCCGAACATAAGGCTGATCTGACGGTCTTCGATGTCATGGGTCGTCAAGTATTTAGCTATCATTTCAATGGTTTGAACCACACTACTTTGGAGAATTACCTGAACACCCTCGATTCGGGCGTGTATTTCATCAACGCCGTTTCGGAAGCGGGCAGCCAGACTTTGAAACTCGTGATAACGAAGTAAATGAAGCGCTTATATACAAATAAGGTGGGCCTCGTTGGAGGCTCACCTTTTGTTTTTGATACGAAGAGGAGGCTTAGTCCTTCACGAACCTCATCGTATGTCCGTTGACGCGCATGAAATACAACCCAACCGCAAGGTCGCTGACGTTGATCTCGCCGTCGCCTTCGATGTTCATGGTTTTGACGCAAGCGCCGTAGGCGTTGTAAATCTGCACTTCGTAGTTGCCTTCCATGCCTTCGATGCGGATGATTTCGTTGGCGGGGTTGGGGTAGAGGCAGATGCTTTCGACATCATTCTCATTCACATCGGTGTAGGAGAAGAAGGCGGATAACTCAATGTCGTGGTCGACAAGGATTTCCCTGGTTTCGTCAGTGACATCGTCGCTCCATTTCACGAATTCGTAGTCGTTTTTAGGAATGGCTACCAATGTGGCGATGCTTCCGGCAGTGTAGGTGCCTGCGCCGAGAATGACGCCTTGTTCTTCAAGGTAATGCACGGTTACAGTGTAGGTCGTTGCTGGATTGTGTGAGAAATTGGCAATATATTCTGCATCTCCAGTAACGGTGACGGTACGAGGATTGCTCATCTCGCCATCCTGCCATCCAGTGAAGTGGAAGCCATCATAAGGTATAGCGCCGATTTCGATGACAGCGTTGGCATAATAGGTGCCACTACCGTAGGTCGTGCCCATGGTGTTGGAGATGGGCCTCACCGTAATGGTGTAGGATGGGCGCAGTTCAAAGATGGCGGTTAAAATCATGTCGGAATTGACCACCAGCGTGCGAGGGTTGTCGGTGTTGCCATCGTCCCAACGGACGAATTGGGCATGCTCGAAAGGAATGGCACTGATCTCGATGGTTGAGCCGGCAGGGTATTGGCCTTCTCCAGTCACGCTGCCCATGGAGGGGTCGCTCGGAATCACTTTAACGACATATTCTGTCGTGCCGTCGTATCGGAAGATGGCTTTGTATGAGGCGTCTTGTGTGACGGTGATGTAACGCGGGTTGGTGGTGATACCGTCGTCCCAGCAGAGGAAGGCGTAGTCGTTGGCCGGACGGGCTGTCAAGGCAACGGTTTCGCCATAGGAGTACATCCCGCCACCTTCCACGGTGCCGCCCTCTACAGGATCCCAACTTGTCGTGATGGTATATTGCAAGGGAGCGAAAACGGCAGTGAACGTAGTGTCGCTTTCAACTTGTATTTGACGTGGGTTGTCAAAGACAAGGTCGTCCCACATCTTGAATTCATAGCCTGTGTTGTTTTGTGCAACCAAGAGCACGGTATCGCCGTAGTCATAGGTGCCGCCACCCAGAACGATGCCGCCTTCATAGGGGGTGACCTCAGTATTGACGACATGTTGTCTGATGCCGAATTGAGCGGTAAAGGTCTGGTCTTCTGTGACGATGACAGTACGTGGGTTGTCGACAATGCCGTCGTTCCAGTTGATGAACTCATATCCTAAGAAGGGTTGCGCTTCCAATTGGATGGTGTCGCCGTAGGGGTAGGTGCCACCGCCTGTCACGTCGCCGGTGCCTTCGGGCTCAACCGAGGTCGTGATGGTGTAGTTGACCAGCCCGAAATAGGCCGTGAAGGTGCTGTCCTGGGTGATGATGACGTCGAGCGGGTTATCTGTAATGCTGTCGTTCCAATAGAGGAATGTATAACCGGTGTTTGGGAAAGCCTCGATGGTCACGGTGTCGCCCAAGGGATAAGCGCCTTCACCAATAACGCTGCCCATGAGCGTGTCGTTGACCATCACGGTGAGGGTACCCATAGGTACGGGAGGTTCGGGAGAGGTGGGAATCACGACGAGGTCTGTGATGATGCCCCCAGGCTGATAGAGGACTTCGCCATCTTTATAAACCGTTTGTGCGTCAGTATAATACACTCCACTCTCGTCGACGACCAAATTGCTGATTCCAGAAAGTTCGGGCAAGGCGTAAAGCACATCGCCGTCTTGCCAAATATAAAATACTGTATCTGTCATGGAAAGTCCAGACCAATATAGGCTTTCGTTAAATTCAGCGATGTGCCCGAAGTTGGTGTTTCCCATTTGATAGATTATGGAGTCGTTTTGCCAGATGACACCGTAGAGGGAGTCGTTTTCAATCATGAACCCTGCTGCATAAATGTTTCCACCGCCAAAGCAGATGCTTTGAACGCTCGAAACGGTATCTTCCATCCAAAGGAGCGAGTCGTTTTTCCAAATGCTGGCATGGAAGAGAGAGTCGCTAACGAAGGAGATAGCACCGCCTGCATAAATGTCGCCTATTGTCGTGTCAACGGCTATACCGTGAATTTGGCATTCGTCTTCTCCATGACTGTAGGAATAAAGAAGTTCGCCGTTTTGCCAGACGTTGTTGAAGCCAGCTGCCGTCCAGCCGTTAGCGGTGAGAACCAAGTGGTCGAAATAAGTGTTGGTGTCGCTGGTGAAAACGCAAGAGTCATTCATCCAAATACGGCCTTGAATACAGGCAGTGTCGAATGCGTATCCTGCGCCGTAAGTGGTTCCATCTTCTGCGACTTGAAGGGCTTTTAACTGGATGTTGATGCTGTCGGTAAGGTTGTACAACAGAGAGTCGTTTTTCCAAATCTTGCTGTTGCCTGAATAATAGACATCTTGCGCTTGCGCCATCCCAAGGCAAAGGAACAAGGCAGCGAAAATTGTGGTTAGCTTTTTCATTATGTGAGTGTTTCGTAAAAAATCAATTGTTTTGAAAAGGCAAAAATAGCAACTTTTTCTTGATTGAGACATGCCTAATGGAAAAATTGCTTATCTTTGCCGCCGATAAGCGGTGCCGCAAGGCTTAATAGGGAATCGGGTGCAAATCCCGGACAGTTCCCGCTGCTGTATGCTCTTCATGCTGACCATCACGCCACTGAAAACCTGGTTTTTCGGGAAGGCGGCTAGCCTAAGGGAGTAAGTCAGAAGACCTGCCGCCTGTCGTGAAACAAAGCTTTCGGGACAAGAGCTGGCTTTCCTTATTTTAATAAGGTGTACCAACATCATCCTTGAAGTTTTGAGGTAATTAACTAATTATTAAACCTTTAAAACTTAAAGTATTATGCGTTTTAAAAACTTTACACTTTTATTCCTCATGGGAATCTTCGGTCTGTTTACGACCAACCTCTTCGCACAAGAGGATGCCACTATTTCCGCCGATGAAATACAATATTGGATTGGTGAAGGCGAAAACGAAGTCGTAGTTGCCATCAGCTGGTGCAAATATTCTGAAACGGCCTTTGCTTGGGGCTATCGTTTCGACGGCGAGGCCACCGTTTTCCAAGCCCTTACCGATATTGCCGCTGCCGACAGCCGTCTGTCGGTGATCGGATCAGCTCCCACCAACGTCACCTATATGGACGAGGAATACAACCTGACCATGTGCCCCAACCCGGAGGCTGAGTGGGGTGATGACGATTATGATGTGCCCATGCATGGCGTGAATGGTTTAATGGGCCAAAACGCTATGGCTGCCGAACCGATTCACGACGGCGACTTCGTGAAGATTGGTGGCTATGCTTGCTGCATCATGTCTGACGATTGGACCGCCATCTCTTGGCCTACCGAGATCGTTCCTGCTACCGACCCGAACGCTGGTGAAGAGGTTGTGGATGCCACCATTCCCGCCGATGAAATCAAGTATTGGATTGGCGAAGGCGAAAACGAAGTCGTGGTGGCCATCAGTTGGTGCAGTTACACTGAAACCGCTTTAGCTTGGGGCTATCGTTTCGATGGTGAGGCCACTGTTTTCCAGGCCCTTACCGATATCGCCGCTGTTGACGAACGTCTGTCGGTAGTCGGTTCCGCTCCCAGCAATGTCACTTACGTGGACGAGGTCTACAACCTGACGATGTGCCCGAACCCGGATGCAGAGTGGGGCGATGATGATTATGACGTGCCTATGCATAGCGTGAATGGTATGATGGGAATGAACGCCATGAATGCCGAGCCGATTCACAATGGCGACTTCGTGAAGATTGGTGGCGTTGCATGCGGCATCATGTCTGCCGACTGGACTACCATTTCTTGGACTACCGAAATCATTGCTGCCACCATCTATACTGGCGTGAATGAAAACCAGTCCATGACGCTGTCGGTCTATCCGAATCCTGCTGACAACGAGGCCTTCGTGACCATCGAAGAAGCTGGTCTGAACATGGTTTCAGTCTACGACATACAAGGTCGCATGGTCAGCAACATGAGTGTCGAGGCTGAGGCTGGCGAGCAAGTGCGTCTCAGCGCTGAGATGCTGGGTAGCGGTGTGTATTTCGTCCGCGTCAGTAGCGACAGCGCCGTGCGTACCGCCAAACTCGTGGTGAAATGATAAAAAGGCTTTCCATACTGCTTTTGGCTTTGGTGCCGACGATGCTGAGGGCTCAGTTTCCGCCCGCGTCGTGTTTCGTTGGCACCACAGCCATGCATGCCGACTCGTCGGCGTTTGTGGCATGGGCTACAGGCTGCTCTGTGGAGCGTGGTCCTAAGCGCATCGACAAACCCAATGGCGCATTGGCTTCTTTTGGCGAAGAGAGTCTGGCCTTAGGTCAGCCTGGCGGCACGATGGATGTGGTCAGCCTTGGCGATGGCGGAACGGCCACGGTGACTTTTGACTCGCCCATCTATAATGGCCCGGGTCCAGATTTCGCCATCTTCGAAAACGGCCTTCATCCGGACACCGACTCGACGATGACCCTGTATTTCCTCGAGTTGGGCTTTGTGGAGGTCAGCTCCGATGGTGAGCATTTCTTCCGTTTCCCCGCGGTCACCAATGTGCAATGTGAGATACAACTGGAAAACGCTGACGCTATGGATCCGTCTCTGTTACACAACTTCGCAGGCAAATACGAAGCCATGTATGGCACGCCCTTCGACCTTGACGAGGTGGAAGACAACGTGTTGCTCAATAAGAACAAGATCACCCATGTCCGCATCGTGGATGTGGTGGGCAACATAGATACCTTGTATACTACCGACGAGGAAGGCAATGTAACGGATACCATATATCCTACTCGTGACTCACAAGGTCATGTCGTCAACGACCCTTGGCCTACTGCGTTTAAATCCAGTGGCTTCGACCTGGATGCCGTCGGTGTGATCCATGACTTGGCGCACAACGACGTGACGGAAAATGAAGACGATTTCGTGGCCTTGTATCCCAATCCCGTGAAAGACAGACTGTATGTCAAGGCAGAAGGCCTGCAAAGGGTAGAAGTTTTTAACCTTGTAGGACAAAAAGTGTTGGCTTCGGAGAATGCTTCTATCGACATGGGAAGCCTTGTTCAAGGCGTTTACTTCGTTCGCGTCACGGCAGACGGTAAGGTAGCTACGAAACGTATTGTGAAACAATAAAATGCGATTTCTATGAAGAGATTACATGTGATATTGCTGGCTGTATTGTCTGCAATGCTGTTTTCTTGCAAGCCCGTCCAGCCTGTCGACCCCAGCGCGCTCGGCCTTGGCTCGGGTGTGTTCGTCCTCAACGAAGGCGTTTATCAATTCTCCAATGCATCGTTGACGTTCTATGATCCAGCGGCTGACACGGCTGCCAACAACCTGTTTTATAAGGCCAATAACATTCCTATCGGTGATGTGGCTCAAAGCCTCGCCATGTCAGAAGGTATGTTGTATATTGTCGTCAACAATAGCAACTATATCTATAAGGTGAATGCCAACACGTTGGTCTGTGATACCTCAAAGACTTGCAAGCTTGACGGTTTCTTGTCTCCGCGTGAGATGCATATTGTGGCGCCCAATAAAGCCTACGTCAGCGACTTGATTGGCAAGGGCTTGTGGATTGTCAACCCACAGGATATGAGTCATTGTGGCTTTGTGGAGACTGGCAAGACCACGGAGAAGATCGTACAGGTCGGCAATGAGTTGTATGTCAGCAATTGGTCGAACTATTACCTCCCAAGCATGGAGAAGAACACCGTTCAGGTCGTGGACATCAACAACGACGTGAAGGTGGCCGAGATCACGGTAGGGAAGGAGCCCAACACGATGGCTGTCGATATGAACCGCCACGTGTGGGTGCTTTGCGAAGGCGCCACCTGGCAGGACGACGGCGAAAAGCCTACGATGTGGGAAATCGACCCGATGCTGAAAACGGCACAATGCCGCTACACCTTCAATGATATCGTGGATCCCGAGACGGGAGAAGTGATTAGCTTCGCTGCTTCCAACATGAAAGCCGACCCTACAGGTCACTATTTCTATGTCATCGTGAGTCATGTTGATGAGGATGGTGAGTCTTCCGACAGCGAAGTTCGTCGTTTTGATGTCGATACGCAGCAGTTTTCGGAGACGTTCCGCATCTCGTCGGAAGGCGACACGTTCTATAACATGGCCGTAGACCCTATGACAGGAGAAATCTATGTCTCCCGCATCGGCAACTCAGTGGCTGATGGTTTCGTGCATCGCTATACCGCCGATGGCGTACTGCTCAGCTCATTTGAGGCGGGCATATTCCCCAGTGCAATGTTGTTTAAATAATTGATATTCTTTTAGGGGATGGCAAATCCCCAACTCAGTTCGGGCGGATTTCAAATCCGCCCGAACTTTCTAAAAACAGACGACAATTCAACAGTTCAACAATCAACAGTTCAACAAATGACCAAAACCTGTCCCCGCTGCGGAAAAACCTTCGAATGCGTGCATTCCATTGACTGCTGGTGCGTCCAGGTGAAACTCACCGACGCCACCAAAGCCTATCTGAAAGAACATTACAGCGACTGCCTGTGTAAAGACTGTTTGGAGGTAATCAATGGAAAATAAGACCCAAACATGTCTGCCGCTTCGCAGTGACGCAAAGCGATGCCTGTTTTGCTGTATGTGGGTGTTGTGCCTGTTGCTGCTTTTTGTCGCTTGTGCACCTAAAGTACAAGAGAGCAATGATACAGCGCAAGGCGAAAACCTCATGCGCTATGCCCGAAACATTGTGGTGTACGAAAAAGACTACGGCTATCGCGCAGAGGTGATTTGCCCTTGGGATACTACGCTGTCCTTAGGCTCGTTTGCCTTCGTTAAAGACACGACAAAGACCGTCGACAAGGATGTGAAGGGCGTTTTGAATGTCCCAGTCAATTCGGTGATTTCGTTCTCGGCTACGCAATGGTCGGTGTTCATGCGTTTGGGTGAGATCGACCGCGTGAAAGGCATTCTCGAAGGACGTTTCGTGACCGACACGACCATGCGTTCGCTGTTGGCACAACAGAAGGCCTACGACATCGGCACCGAAGCCGCTGCCGACATTGAGCGGATGATTCAGCTGAAGCCTGATGCGTTATTGTATTCCCCTTATTTCGACGGCAACCAAGGCGGCCTCAACGTCACGGGAGCGGTGCTGTTCCCCTTCGCGGACTACATGGAAAACACACCTTTAGGTCGCGCCGAGTGGATTCGTGTCATCGGCATGATGACAGGATGCGAAGACAAAGCCAACGCTTGGTTTGACGATATTGAAAGACGTTATAATGCTCTTTCCGGCCTTTGTGCCGATGTTGAGCACCGTCCCACGGTGTTCTCCGACTTGGCCTTCAACGGGCAGTGGTATGTGGCTGGCGGCAGAAGCTATATCGCCAAGCTCTTCGCCGATGCCGGTGCTGACTATATTTGGAAGGACAACCCCTCAACGGCCAGTGTACCGATGGATGCCGAGAGCATTCTTGCCAAGGCACAAAAGGCTGATTTTTGGCGCGTCATCAACTCCAATCCTTTCCCGATGACCTACGAGTCGTTAGCCAAGGAAAGCCCTGTCTATCCGCTTTTCGACGCCTTCAAAAACCATCAAATCATCGTCTGCGACATCCTCTCGACGGGTTATTTCGAGCAGTCACAGTGCGAGCCTGACCTGCTGCTGGCCGATTTCATCTATTTCTTCCACCCCGAGTTGCTGACAGGGGAGTGGGAGGGGTATCAGCCGAAATATTACCATTTGGTGGAGGAGTGATTACCTCCTAAACGGGCAATCCATAGAGCAGCCCGAACATTCGTTTTTTTTCTTTTCACCGCACGAACATGATCCCTTGCCCTTCCGCAAGAAGTGGATGGCCACCACGACCATGGCCAAGACAATCAGCAACACTATGGCAGTAGGCCAGTTCATGCGATGACGGCATTAGCAATGAGATAGGCGAACCAAGCGCAAAGCCAGGCTACGACACATTGGAACAGGATGATGAACAGCATCCATTTGGTGCCCAGCTCGCGACGGATGGCGGCCACAGCTGCCACACAAGGCGTGTAGAGCAGACAGAACACCAGCATGGAGATACTGGTGACGGTAGTGAATAACGGCATGGCGTTGAGTACTTCCAAGGTGGCTACGACGCTTTCCTTGGCCATGAATCCGCTGATGAGGGCGGTGACGACTTGCCACTCGCCTAAGCCGATGGGACGGAAGATAGGCGCAATCCAGCCGGCAATGGTGGCCAGCATGCTGCCTTCGCCGTTTTCCACCATATTGAAATGGAAATCAAAGGTCTGTAGGAACCAGATAACCAAAGTGGCCAAGAAGATGACCGTGAAGGCGCGTTGCACGAAGTCCTTGGTCTTGTCCCACAGCAGGTGGGCGACGTTCTTCGCGCTTGGCATGCGGTAGTTGGGCAGCTCCATGACGAAAGGCGAAGCCTCGCTCTTTCTTCCCAACCATTTGGTTATCAGTGCGGTGAGGATACCAACGATGATGCCTAGCAGGTAGAGGCAGATGAGCACTACGCCGCCGTGACCCGGGAAGAACATACTGGTGAAGAAGCCATAGATCGGGATTTTCGCCGAACAGCTCATGAAGGGGGTGAGCAGGATGGTGCGCCAGCGGTCGTGGGACGAATGCAAGGTGCGTGTCGACATGACGGCCGGCACGGTGCAGCCGAAGCCGATGAGCATGGGCACAATGCTGTGGCCCGTGAGGCCGAGCTTGCGCAAGAAGCTGTCGCTGACGAAGGCCACGCGGGCCATGTAGCCACTGTCTTCCAACAGGCTGAGGAAGAAAAACAGCAAGATGATGATAGGCACGAAACTGAGCACACTGCCCACACCACCAAAGATGCCGTCGACGACGAGTGACTGAACGGCAGGGCTGACGTTCCAGTTGGCCAAGGCCGTGCCGCAGACGCCTGCCAGCCATGTGATGCCTTGGTCGAGCCAGTTCTGCAAAGGAGCGCCAAGGGCGTCGATGCTGAGCCAAATGATGGCTACCATGACGAGGATGAAGATGGGGATGGCGGTCCACTTGCCCGTCAGGATGCGGTCGATGCGGCGACTGCGTTGGTATTCCTTGCTTTCCTTGGGTTTGATGACGGTTTTACGGCAGAGTTTCTTGATGAAGGCGAAACGCATCTCTGCCATCGCTGCGGCGCGGTCGAGGCCGCGTTCCTCTTCCATTTGAAGGATGAGGTGTTCCAAGGTCTCCTTCTCGTTTTGTGAGAGTTGCAGGGCGTCCATGACGATGGCGTCGCCTTCGATGAGTTTGGAGGCGGCGAAGCGCACGGGGATGTCGGCACGCTGGGCATGGTCTTCGATGAGGTGCATGATGCTATGCAGGCAACGGTGTACGGCGCCGCCATGGTCGTCCTTGTCGCAGAAGTCCTGTCGCACAGGGGCTTCCTGATATTTGGCGATGTGGATGGCGTGGTCTACGAGTTCGGAGACTCCTTCGTTTTTCGAGGCCGAGATGGGTACCACGGGCAAGCCGAGAATCTGTTCCATCTCGTTGACGAGGATGCTGCCTCCGTTGTTGCGCACTTCGTCCATCATATTGAGCGCCAATACCATAGGAATGCCCAATTCCATGAGTTGCATGGTGAGATAGAGGTTGCGTTCGATGTTGTTGGCATCCACGATGTTGATGATGGCCTTGGGCTTCTCCTTGATGATGAACTCGCGCGATACGATTTCTTCAGAGGTGTAGGGTGACAGCGAGTAGATGCCGGGTAGGTCGGTGACCGAAGTGTCAGGATGTCCTTTGATGGTGCCGTCCTTGCGGTCGACGGTGACGCCGGGGAAGTTGCCCACATGCTGGTTGGCGCCTGTCAGCTGGTTGAAGAGCGTGGTCTTGCCACAGTTCTGTTGTCCGGCAAGGGCAAAGGTCAGTTTGGTGTCTTTGGGTAAAGGCGTCTCGTGGGTCTTGTCGTGGTAGATGCCTTCCTCGCCCAAGCCTGGGTGGGCGTTGTGATCGGGTAACGAGGTGATATATAGATGGTTGTCGTCTTGAAATTCGTTGTCTTCCTCAACTATAGAAGAGGTGAAGGACTCCACTTCAATCCAAGCGGCGTCGGCTTTGCGAAGGGTGAGGGCATAGCCGTGTACCATCACTTCCATCGGGTCGCCCAAAGGGGCGAACTTCACCAGTTTGACGATGGCATCAGGGATGAGGCCCATGTCCAGGAAGTGTTGCCGGCGTTGTCCTTCGCCGTTCACAGCCTTGATGGTGGCGGATTTTCCTATATCTAATTTGTCGAGTGTTGTCATGGGATGCTATTATTTCAGCTTGCAAAAATACAAAGACGTTTCGTTCGCTTGACTCCTTATTGATGATACTTTTTGCGGAAAAACATCCTCATTTGTGGGGAAGGGAATGGTTCTGTGGTCGTGGAACATTTCCCGACATCAAGGTGAAGTTGGTGGAGTCGTTTCCGGGAGTGAGGAAATAGGTTTAGAGTTTGGGGTTGGTTCTTTGCATGGTTAGTTTTGTGGGATTGCCGTGTGTGTAATAGCGAACGGTCACATCAGGCTTTTTGCATTCTTCCATCTTGACCTCGCAGCTGAAGGAAATATGAGAGATGCCTTCTGCCAAGACCGACTCACCTTCGGCGGTCACGTTGCCGATTTTGTTGTAGTTGAAGTCGGTGATGCAAGCGTGGCCTTCAAAGTCATAGATGAGGTATTGTCCGGCTTTGAGGGTGCATGGGAAGTATAGCATTCCGCTAGGGGTTTGGATGGCGACGTTGCTAATGCTACCTTTGCCTTCAACGGTGATGCAGAGCGCGAAGCGGCTTGCGTAGGGGCTGTTCCATTCCCATTGGTCGTCGTAGAGGTTACAATAGTAACGGCGTGAATTGTGCTGAGGATAGAGGAGAAAAGAGGAATCTTCGTCTCTCTGAATGTGCCAGTCCCCATACGGGTCTTTGAGTGCTTCCTTGATGTCATCGCTGAAGGCATGTGACAAGCGAAGCTTCTCCCAAGTGCGAATGGTGTTCAGCATAATATGGGAAAGCCCATGTCGGCGCATGGTTTCTGCGCTGAAGTAGAGTCCGAAACCGGCATCGAAGGCAGCGGCTTTGGACAGAAACCATTCCAGCTCCTCCATGGAGGTTGCTTTCCTTTTCTTGTCGGCAAGGTGGATTTGGAAGTTGCCTATCATCCACGGCATCTGGGTCTTGTGATAGAAGTCCTGCTTCTCGGTCAAGATATCCACCATCGTGTTTCGCATGGTTTCGTTCCAAAGTGTGTTCTCGTTGACGCGGCTCAGGTATGGCCATGAAGAAGGGGTGAGCAGGTCGGCTTGCAAGAGTTTGTCGGGATTGTATTTGTGCATCGTGTCGAGAAGATGACCGATGGCCAAGTCACCTTGATTATTGTAGGCATAACTCTTTAAGTCGTTGAAGATGAGCAAGGGATAATGGGTCTTGGCGCATCTCTTGGCCTCGGCTTGCGCCATCTGGTCTTGTGTTTCGAGGTCGGGAAGGAGGGTGCGCTCGGGGGTGTCCCATAATTTGTAAACGACGGCATCCTTGCCATGTGAAGCCTTTTTTGTGCCAAAGGCGCCGCGCACGCAATGGTAGAACAGTTGGATGCTGCCTACCTTTTCTGCACTTCGGTAAGTGACCAACTCATTGTCGATTTGTAGCACATTGATGGTGGAAGGTATGTCGAAGAGTTCGGATTGGTAGACGGCAAACTCGGTCTGAGTGTCGTCGATGGGAAGCTGAAGATGCAATTCGCCTTGTTTCAATAGGTGTTCTGAAGGCTTGGGTGTGACGAGCTTGCTGTTGGTGGGGACGCGGTTAGCCAGCACCGAAAGCCCTAAATCCAAACCGGCCTGATGGCTTTTTTCTTTCAGATAGGCGGTGTCCTTGGGGTTGCCGTCAGTGATGAGATAGGACTTTGTACTTCTCGGAACGAGCGGCTCTTGCGCCATGCAAAATACAGCACACAATAGTAGACAAACTATGGCAAAAATCCGCTTCATCAGTCGATTCCTCTCAGGTCTTTGTAGAGTTGCACGGCGTAAAGGTCGGTCATGTTGGAGATGAAGTCGACGACGGACTGCAACTTGGTGTAGGTGTCGTCGGTGTTCACCTTGAACTGCTCGGGGATGAGCGAGAGCAGTTTCTTATTATAAGGTGTGTCGGGATTGAGGACGGCATCGATGAACTCTTCCATCAGCGTGCCGATGACGTTGAAGCCTGTCAGCTCGATTTTCACCACCGAGGGATGACGGTAGATGTGTTTCACCGACTCGTCACGGCAAATCTCCAAGGCGTTTTTCTCAAACTCGGGCAGATGAGCAATGAGGCTTTTCTCGAACCGGCCTTCCATGATAGCGTCGTAGTTCTTGACGAAGATGTCGCTGGCGCAGTTCACTAGCTTGTTGATGAGCATGGCGCGCAGGAAGGCCATTCGTTCGTTGACGTCGCTGACCTCGGCATAGGCTTTCTCTTTGTGCTTGAAGAAATCCTTGTCTTTTTCGGGGCTGAAGAACGAAAGGAAGCATCCTTCGATGGCTTCCGTGCCGATGATGCCGCGTTTGTGGGCGTCTTCCATGTCGAGGACGAGGTAGCAGATGTCGTCGGAGGCTTCCATCATATAGGAAAGCGGATGACGGGCGTAGACAAGATGCTCGGCGTCGATGCGTGGCATACCACATTCTTCGACGACCTCCTTGAAGGCGTCTATCTCGGAGTAAAAGACGTTGTATTTCTTGCGGTTGCCTTTGTCGAAGGAAGGGTAGGGGTATTTCAATAAGGTGGCCAAGGTCGCCGAGGTGAGCGAGAAGCCACCGGCGCGACGTCCAGTGAACTGGTGGGTCAA
>Ga0247609_10004753_pt1 | contig 13450 bp, 29 predicted proteins | sample 172DNAGHGlowgp2_FD_193487 | JGI IMG/M metagenome (GOLD analysis project Ga0247609, IMG submission 193487) | Sheep rumen microbial communities from Palmerston North, Manawatu-Wanganui, New Zealand - 1728 DNA GHGlow gp2 | ecosystem: Host-associated > Mammals > Digestive system > Stomach > Rumen ...
AAATCATTGATAAAAACTTCTGCAGGAAGATCAACCTGAGTAAAGTAGCCAAATTCTTCTGACTGGGAACTTGATATTTCTGCTTTTCCCTCGAAGTGATTGTTTATAGTATTTTTAACTACTTCATTCAATTCCTTTGCTCTCGCAAGGGATTCTACAGAATCAATTTGATTTTTAAAGCTAAATATTAATGTCATCCTTTATCTCCCAATTTGATTTATCATCAATAACCTTTTTAAGGTTTTCTGTAACTATCAAAAGATCCTTAACTGCAGCAGAGGCTTTGTAATCTTTTAAACTGTCACAAATATCCTCAATTGACTTTACCGTATTCTCTAAAGACTTTTTTGCACTAATCAAGTAACGGTTTCTTTCACTTTCATATGAGAAAAAGTAATTCAAAAGTTTTGAAAACTCTGTCATATCCAATTGACTATAAGGAACGGATCTGATAGCCTTTAGGTACGTTTTCTTCTTTTGCTCATAATTACGAAGACCAATTTTGCTAACTACTCTTTTCATAATTCTAGACTTTTGTTCCTTGTCATTGAAAGATACATAAAAGCCTTTATCATCCCGAACACTCGTTTGTGTTTTCCAATGATTATTTTCAAGCTTTGAAAGAGTTTTAACAGAACTGTTTCCAAGGTCTTCCTGTACAGAGAATGTAGAGTATACCCATTTATGATTTTTTGAGTCATAATTTTCTTTTACTTTGAAGTTGATTCTGAATATGTTATCGTCACATCTTTTTATGTGGGTAATTCTCAAATCCTCTGGATAAAACATACACTATCTCCCCATACCTTCGTTAAATTCTGCATTTGGACTTGTTCCAAAGAAGTGTACAACTTTTGATGAATGTCCAATATCCACAGAAATATTTTTCAATGTCTCCATATCAATTCCATACTTTGAATAACCTGTTGTAGCTGTAATCTCAATGGTAAAATCATCTGGCAGGATTGCTGTTAATCTTCGGAATTCCCCGAGTGTCATTTCATCCATAAGTTAATCCTTTTTTAAAATATAGGGCTTTTTTGTCCTTAAAGATCCTCGAATTTTAATACTTGATCTTCCCTGTATGTATGCAACCAATTCAGCATCTCGTCGTATTTACGGAAATACTTTTTTGTGAGATTTGGATTGCAATCCCTTTCTCCTAAAACTTCCTGATCCGTATCTATTATGAATCTACAGGGTCTCCAATTAGGTTTGTATTTTTCTTTCAGCATATCATCATATTCTCTTAGCATCTTCTGTCTCAGAGAAAGTTGCTGGTTACGGAAATGTACCTCTGCTTTAAGATTTTTGATATGTTTCTGAATACCATTCATTTGGTGTCTGTAGTAAAGAAGATAGGCATAGGCTTTTGCTCCCATAGAAAAATCTGCAGCAGTGTCCCAAAGATTTGGGTGGTACCAAACTTCTTTTCGCATTGGTGCAAAAATAGCCTTATCATTTGGTATACTGTTCTTACAATATCGGATTCTTTCATTAAGCCAATTTGCCTGAGCCCTATGATTTGCAAGTCTTTCTCTTGCCTCATTAAGACCTCTCTCTTCAGAAAGCATCCTATTCACTAGACTGTCTCTTTCTTTATTTTCTTCTGTGGTAGCTCTACATAAAGTGTCTAAATCAATCATCAGCATTTTCTCCTATCAACTCTTTTGCTTTCTTTGCTTTAATCATAATCTCATCTATAAGATTGATTAGATTATCTTTTTCAGGTTTGACATCCCCTTTTGAGTTTGAGGAAGTAGCATCCCCTACCATTTTTTCAACTTCTTCTTTGACTTCGCTATAGAGAGTGGATATATAAGTATAAAATACTTTTCTGTTTCTAGTATCCTTTGTGTAGGATGTAATCGCATCATGCAAAATAGAAAACATTATGGCATGGGAAACAGCATACTTTAGAATAATGGCCTGTGGAGAATCCGGATAACTAATTCCGTACTTTCTGCAATAACCTCTCCAACATCTTTCTACAACCTCTTCAAAATCACAAGTGGGTTCTACGGAAAAGGTTGTTTTGTATATTTCCTCAATAGCTGTTTTTATTATATTCATTTTTTTCTCCTAAAAAGAAGGATATGGGATATCAAGAATTGCCCAACCCTCTATTCCTGAATCCAACAAAGTAAAGCACTCATTATTATCCTTGTTTCTTTTGTAATTGAAGTTATCAAGGAAATCTATTTCAACAACTTTTCTTCCATCTAGATTTTTTGCAATTGCTACGTATGCAAAGGGATCTGTATTTGCAGGTATAACATTTCCTTTTACCCACTGTACTGTAGTCATTCTTGTATTTACCTGTGTCACAACCTATCTCCTTAAAAATAAATCTTAAAATACTTTAAGTATTCGTGGTCACGATCCTCATAGTATTCAACTTTCCAACCAGCTTTACAAAGATATATCCAAAGTTCATGCATGATATTGTCTGCCAGGATTCGATAATGCTTGTAATGTTCCTCATCCGTTTCTTCCCATTCGTGATGAGTTGTTTTATGGAAAACCTTCTGCCAGAATGTTTCCGGCCAATCTCCTTCTTTCTTGATTTTCTTTTCTTCATAATCAAGATTATCGAATACAAAAGATTCGTAAAAATAACAAATGGGGTCTTCATTTTCCTGCGCACACTTTTTGATGTGATTGAAAAGAAGATCGATCGGATGGACTTTACAATGGTCCGTATAGAAAAGACTAAAATCAACTACAAGATTGCTATTGTCTTTAATATGATTATTACGCCAAATAGCATTTGCATCTGTCGGTGTCAAGTAAGTTTTGTTTATTACTTCTGTTTTCTTTTTAGCCATTAAAGCCCGTCTCCCTCTGCATCACATTGAGCAGAATCATAACCCTCTGAATAGCCAACATCGTGGATTTCTGTATAAACATCCTCACAAAATCTTTCAAGCTCTTTGTTAAAGGGTGCAATGCTTCCAACAGAAATATGCATTTCGTTCAAAAGAAACTTGCGCATATTGTATTTCAACCAATCCTGAATCTCTTTCTCTGAATCCTGCTGAAGTATTCCCCATTTGATAACTGGGTTTGGTCTTTTTGAAAGTTTAAACATTTTAATCCTCCATTGCCCTTGTTTCAGCATGTTCTAAAACATCATAAAGAACATCCTCCACTTTGTCAGCATCCTTATTCATTCCGTTAGCCCTCAAGAGAGTAATGATTTTCTGACTTAGGTCATCCAAGTGATCCACTTCTGCCTTAGTCATCCTCGTCCTCCCAATCATCTTCTTCGTCTTCAGCCCAAGGATCAAAATCATCATCCTCATAGTCATCATCGTCATCCCAACCATCAAAGTCAGGAGACTGTTCCCAGTAATCATTGATCTTATCAACCATCTCACAGGAAACACAAAGCAGGTGATTGTAATCTGAGGACATTGCATCCTTTGTATAAGCATCAACTGCAGCAGAATCAAAAAGCTTCATTGCAGCTTCATCTACCTGACCGTCGTAATCGGGCTCTTTTGCATCCCTGTAAGCTTCTTTCATCCAACGTGAAACTGTACCCATTACGCAATATGCATTACCGTTTACACCAACTAATGTTTTCTTTTCCATTTTCGTACCTCCAGTATATAAAATGGATCCCTTTCGGGATCCTGTTTTGATTAGCCCCAATACATGTGCATATAATCACTTCTGCAAACACCTATGTTAGCTGCTCCATCGTAGTTTGGAGATCTAAAATAAATTTTTCCATCCTCCCCAATTTTTACACGTACTGTTTTGATTTTTTCTTTTCCATCGAAATCCAACTCAGGAACGGTGTCTCCTTTTTCGTCCCTTACAATTCTGGTCCATCTGTAAGTAGGGTCACCGTCTGATTCTTGGCCTGCATCTTCTGCGGAACAGGTCTCCCATTTGATTTCCCGGAGTTTTAAACTTTTGGCCGTTTTACCAACTACTTCAAAGTAGTCTGCCATTCCCCACCAACTACAACGGAAAATCAATCCTTCAAAAATGTTCTCCATTGTAACATCCTGGCCTTTCAATTCTTCTAATTTTTTATCGTAAGCTTCCTTTATCATTTATTCGTACCTCTCACATATAATATAGGTGATTTTCAGGTACGATTTGCCAAAAAATGTTTGTAAATTTTTAATCTTTTTCGGGATGTTCCTTATCGTATTTTGCATCAGCTATTTTTACTTTTAGAATTTTAAGGAAGCTTTTAAACCTATAAACAAAAGTCCAATATAGGGTCTCCTTAAGACGTAGGTATAAACCTTCCCAATGATATCCACTATGGGCAATTTTATGCATCATTTTACAAACTGGACAGAATTCAGTTCCTGTTGGATAGGATGAATGAGTTCCATCAGTAACTACTTTTTTAGCTATGCCTTTTTCTTCTAACTCTTTCCAATCTTTTTCTGTACCAAAATCTTTTGCTTTTATGCATTCATTCCAGAGTAAATCCCCTGTCTCCTTAAGGTAAGTTTTTTCTAACCTATAGGCCCCACCAATGACATTCCCGTTGCTGTTAATTTCTTCCTGAGTTAATTTTATGTTAAATAATCTCTCAAAAGTTTCAAAATGGCCTTCTTCGTATCCAAGTTTCTTTATATAGGCATCATATTGATCTTTTGTATAGAAAGTTAAAAGATCCTGATTCTTTAATTTTTGATAAACATTACCTTTATACCTAAAATAAAAATTGGAATTCCCATTTGCTTTGTTTCCAAAAATTGGCATATACCCTTTATCTTTTAACCTGTAAACTCTTCCGTAGGAAGGATTTGACAAAGCCTCATAAATTCTTTCCATTGGGGGATTACATGAATGACAACAAATATCAGCCCCTTCAAACCAGGAATCCCAATGAGGCTTTCCAACAAGTTTGGCCTTTCTAAGAATCCTGAATTCTTTTTTAGCAACTTTTGGATGCATCATCTTTTCGCAAGTATAAATTACATCCTTATTGTTTTCATCCCCTTCATCAGAAGTAAATTGAATGTAAACCCCCATTTCTCTTTGCTTCAAAAGGATTTTATAATTACCCTTCCAAACATGGCGAATTGGTTCTTTGATTTTATCAAAAGTGAAATCAATGTGGTAACGATTATTTTTTACATAAGGAATTTTTTGATCCAAAATCAAAACAGGTGCATTTGCATAGACTGCAGTAACTCCATTATTTTCAGATTTTGTCAAATCTTTTTTCCAAGCACAAACTGAAACCGTTGACTTATCATTTTTATATCTTAAAAGTTGAATTGTAATTTCAACTGAATCGTCCCAAGACTTTTCTGTAAATGTTTGGAGTTTGTTTAATTTATGATTGCAAGTAAACCATAAACTAAAATAATTCTTATCTACATGAAACAGCATTTTTATCCTCCACAAAAATTGGACCAAAATCTTTTAGAAATTCTATTTCGCTATGGAATTCTTTTTCAAATAATTTTTCCAATTCTTTTATTTCTTCACTTTTAAACTCTTTCTCTTTTATTATAGCAGCTAAATGCCAATTACCCTTCCAGTACGTTTTCATAAATTGAATTATACCATAATTCTCATGGAAAGTTAAATAACCAAAATACTCAGTAACACCTTTTTTATAAATACCTGTTCTTTCTTCTTCACAAACAAAATTAAAATATTTACTGTTAAAAAATTCTTCTTTTACTTCATCAGAAATCGAAATCGGAAGTTTGTTTGTTTGAAGAGTGTCGTGGGCAATTCTCAAAAAGTCCCCACCAATATGATTAAAACGACTCTTTTCTCTTACATACAAAGTACAAACCTTACAACTATCCAATTCTTTTTTAAGAATCAAAGCACCAGCAAATTCATCATTATCAAAGGCAGCAAATACAAATCTGTTTTTTAAAGGAAGTATTTTAGAGTCAAACCATTCCTTAAAACCCTCATAATAATTACGAAGGCTGTTCAGAGAGTCTCTAACATTGATTAATTCATTCTTTTCTTTAATTTGCTTGATCAACATAATAAATTACTTTGTAAGGTTTTCCTGTTTGTTTACAAAATTCAATTGAGCTTTTTGTTCCTCTAGATTGGCCATCCCAAAAAGCAACACAATAATCACAGTCTGTAACCATTGCTTTGTTACGAATTGGGCCTGCGGCTTTACCCCAGCTTTTCCAATCGGCAGGATATGGTTTAAAAAGGAGATTTCTTTTTGCAACATAATCCTTTACTAAAGTATCAGCTCCTTTAGCTTCTCCCTCCAAAATGACAATATCTGTCCAATTGTTTTCTTTAATTAACTCGTCTAAGGTTTTAAACAAAAGTTCTTTGTTGTTAAAATCCCTTCCGCCGCATACCATTAAATTCATTTTTCTTCCTTAAATATAAGTTTTCAAAACTCTCCACTGCCAAGGTTTTTCAACTTTAAAATTGTGATCATTAAAAAGGCTTTCAAAAGCCTCGTGAACTTTCAAACCATCATCAAAAGGATGACTTGCCAATACATACAAAGGTTGATATTTCCAAAACAAAATATGGTTTTTCCAAATCTTTACAAGAACGAATTTGACACCAGTTTCCTTGTAAAACTCTTTTGCGGCTTCTGCAAACTCTTCTTCAGATTTACAATTCATATGTTCCCAAAGATAGTGCATATCTTTTTCTGTTTGAGCCACTCCGTGTCTAACCGCATTTGTTTTATAGTTAGCATGATTAATTTCAAATTTTGTTAGCATACTTATATTATAGTGCGTAAACAAAATAAAAGGTCTGAAAAAATCAGACCTAAAATCTTTTACTTCTTTTGCAAAGCTTCTGCTGCTGCAACAATTTGTTTAATTTCTTCAAAAGTAATTTCGGATTTTAAGCAATTTTGAATACCTAACAAAAGGCTATCCTTTGCAGTCTTTTGAATCCTCTTTTTAACCTCTTCTGTCATTTCAACTCCACCCTTTGAAATAATTAGTTTTTACATATAGGGTTTCTTTAGGATTCGTTGGTCTCTTCTGCCCCTACAGCCTTAATTTCTGCACTTATCCAAATATCTTCCCAAACTTCCATTAACTTTTTCAAGTCCTCATAGGCTGGGGTAACTAAACCACAGTCTTTACATTTTAGATAAAACTTATACTTATGATATTTTTTATCATTAAATAGATTGGCTCTTACTGGATAGTTTGATATTTTATACTTTTTGCAACATTCAGGGCATTCAAAACTTGTAAGATTTATTAGAATCAATTCTTTGTGTGCCTTTACACAATCTTTTAATTGTTTGGTCATTTTTTTATCCGTATTTTAAATTCCGTTGTTTGAATATATGCTATCTGATGGTTGGTTGTGATCCTCATAGAGTTTTTTCATCAAGTCATCAAACTTAATTTGTTCTTTATAATTATCAACTAATTCAAAAGCATCTTCTAGGGTATCACAATAAATTGGGTGGGCCCATTTTCCACCTTCTCCCTGTCCGAATTTTACAATCCATTTTGATTCCGCAATTTGGTTTGCAGCATGCATCATACTACATTCAAGTGGATCATCCCTATAAAAGATGAGATGATTAATCTTAACAACCCAATCCGCAAAGCTTGCTGAAAAGTTATTACCATTTACAAACCAACGATTGTGGTTATCACTTTCAACCCTACGACTCATCTTTAATTTCCTTCCAAAGGTTTTCTACTTTTTCAACAATGTTATCAATATTGTAAGGCTCGACCTTATTATCCATATCAATAAAAAAATCTTTAAGGTTTTTTACATCTTCTTTTGTCAGCTCAAGAATCATTTTATTCTTCCTCCTTGGTAATTGCTTTTGTTAACAATTCTATTTCTTCTTCGCTCAAAAGCTTTTCTTCAACCTTTTCTTTTTTGTTTGAATCAATACCACAGAGTTTAGAAAGATTAAGAATGGTTGCACATTTACCCTCTTCATCACAACCTACATCAGAACAACGGTCAGGCCATGCAACACAATTCTTTCTATCTTCTTCCGTACATTCATAAACAACTTTTACGTAGTCATTATTTGGAAGAGGTTTTTCACTTGGATGAAGAACACAATCCCTAATGAAATCCAAAAATAAGGTATCATCGAGAAACCTCTTTGCATCCTCCATTGAGATTTCCTCACCTGTTGCACCACAATCAATACAGGCCTGTTCATAGACCTTATAAAGCAACTTCTTGAGAGAAAGTTTTTCCAAAGCCTTTGAGGACTTCAAATAATTAAAGTAGGCCTCAAAATGGCGATAGCGATCCGTTTTGTCATTTACACACATACATTCACCTCGGATTTATAGACCCTACTGGGCCAGCTTTTTACAAATACTATAGAATCTATTTTTTGTTTCCTTCAAATCTTTTTCATTATCCATTATTTCTTTTTCAAGTACACTTTTGAAAGGATATTTGCCTAAATTGTGCTGATACATTAATCTTGCATGTTCATCACTAAGATAATTGTAATGTTCAAAACAACCCTTTAATTCCTCAATACTTTTTCTAAGTTCTTTCTTTAAAATTTCCTCTGCAGTTTTTTCTTCAACTACAACTTTTCCAGTATGTTCCCTTGTAAAAGTTCTAAAGGAATTAACAACTTTCAAAAGGACTCTTCTGTAATTATCCTCTTCTTCAAATTCAATGTGGGCCCTTTCCATTATCTTTTTAAAGTACTGTACAAAGTCAGCCTCAAAATCATCACATCTAAAAGCATCAACAGCATCGAATTCAGTTCTACGATTTTTATTTGGCTCCAAAAGTTTAATGTGCCAATGCATAGGTTTTTTTGTCAGTGCCTTTGTAACCTCGTCCAAAGTCATTCTTCCTGGTTTCCAATCCCTAAAATCAACTTTTGTTTCAAATTCAATTTTAACATTCTCAACAAAGAATTTTGTTTTGAAAGGAAAAAAGGCCTCTATCTTATGGGTATCGCTGATCTCCCCTTTTTCTTTTGCAATGTTTACTAAATCACTTAACCAATTGGACATTGCCACAAATTTTTCTGAATCGTAGATTTTTGTTACATTGAGATCCCCGAAAACTTTAATTGTTTTTTCCTTAAGAAAATAAAACAAACTGTGGACATTTTTCAAATCATCCATTTTATGTCTTGTGGATGTCATATAACCGTTAACAGTGGAATTTATTAAAATTTCTTTTAACACATCCTTAAAGGAAATATCATCCTTTTTATCCTGGGAAATTTTAGCATCCTTATCTGCTACCATTATAATTGTCATCTCATCCAGAGAATTTCCTTTTTTAATTTTGAAAGCAAGATAGTTGGCATCATTGGTTGAGTCAAATTCAAATGTGTAAGGCTCAACGTAAAAAGTTTCCACATAAAGGCGTCTCATCTTCTCGAGCCAGTTATTGTATTTAGCTAATACCTTAGATGAGTTTGAATCATTGGCGTAAACTTCAATATCTGAAATTGCCCTTGCATAATTGAAAACTTCATCAACTAAATCTTTCCTTCCATCACCCAAGAAAGTTTTTTCAATACTTCCTGAGTTGTACATTTCCTCTCCACAAATATATTTACTTTCCCAAGTAATTTGGGCCACAACATCTTTGATAAAGAATTTTGCAAATTCAGAAACATAGTGCATTTCGTTTGCTGTTAATTCTCTTGTAAATTCCTTTTTTGATCTTCCTGTAAAGACCATTTTAATTTCAACCCTTCCACTATCGTTATCCTGTTCAATTGTAAACTCATCTGAAGTGAAGGCTGTATTTAGATCAATTTCTTCTAACGTTTTCATATGCTTCTTCTCCTCTTCATTCTTTTTACTCATGGCCTCGATTCTTTTATCTATTGCTTCCAAAGCCTCTTTTGCAGCAGGACATCTTCCAATTACTTTTTCATTCTGAAGATGGATTTCTTTTTCAGTTCCTGCCTTTTTTATAAACTCGGAGTTCTTTTCTTTTTCTCCAACAATTTTCCAAATCTCTTTATTTAATTTGATATCAATTTCAGCAATAATCGTTTTTACCAAATCTGTGGAAATCTGCATCAAACGGGCTGTGATTTCCTCTTTCCAAATTTTTGGAGCAATGAAATACTGACCCACCCAGGAGTCCTTGCCTGAATTTGTATCCCAAACAGTGAGGATAATATTTCCTACGGAGTGTTCTCTAATAGTGTGATCCACATAATCCTCTCCAGGCATTGGCTGAATATGCTTTGCCATTTTGACTGTTTCAGAATCAACCCAATCATTCTCTATTTCTAGACTCACTTCAAATTTATAATTGTCGTGAAGTGCATTTTCTGTAAACTTAATTTCCATCAATCAAACTCCATATCCTCAATATAGACAAAGCTGCTGCACAAAACTTCAACAATAATTTTTACCATTCTTAATTTGTAAATTACACTTAAACTTTTGTCTCCATACATTTGGCGGAGGTCTTTGGCCTCCTGAATTTTGTCATCTATATAACTAACAAACTGAATACCCTTACAATACTTTTTGATACGATCAGTTAGGCTGATAAAATCTTCGTAAGTGATTTGGGAAATTTGGTCAATTGCAAAGTAAGTGTTATCGTTGGCAAAAACATCTCTCAAGACATCATAATCTTCTGCCATTTCTTCAAAGCAAATGGATATACCTTCGATCCAAAGTTTTACAATTTGGGCTGTTTTGAATTTTAAGTTTGTGACACTTTTATCTTTCTGAATATTATAAGCCTCCGACACAAACTTATCAACCTTGTCTTTTACCTCTTGACTTTTTATAGAACGGCAGATGCCCTTGACTGAATCGTGCCAGAGCCAAATTCCTCTTCCAATAAGTTGAACAAAGGGGTTAGCTAAATCCCTACAAATATCGTTTTCAATGTGCCCTCTTTTTACTGAAACCATTTGCTCTTTGGATAATTCAACCCTTTCACTCATTTTAGACCCTCCAAAATTACATTGAGTACTTCTTCTGTGGCTACATGTCTGTTTTGCCAGTTAACCCACCTTTGTTCTGTTTTACCAAGGGGAAAATTTATTCCTACATCCCTGTCTATTGTAACCTCAATCTTGCATCTTGTTAGATTGTTTTTGCTAATTTCAATATAACCATAAAAGTTATTGATTATATTGGGGTTGATTTCAATTGTATAACCAGTCAGGCTTTTCTGCTTAGAGAGCACTTCGTAGAGCCTTTCTAAGGATACTAGAAGATCCTTTTTTCTTTCTAGAACCTTAATTTGCTTGTCTACATATTCCTGAACTTCCTTTAGTGTTTCCATAATCTTTTACCCCAAACAATTTGCAACAATCATCAAAATCAAAAAGATTAATCCGATTGTCAATACAATGGCAATGCTGCAAAGGAAAGGTAAAAACATAAATGCACAAATAATTGTTTTTACTAAATCCCAAACACCTTCATTCCAAGTAATCCAACAAAGCGGCCAGGTTGCTAAATCAAAACCAAAATCATAAATACTTCTTGCCTGAAGAGTACACAAAACAGCAAGTATTGAAAAAATGATTTGGAAAATTCCACAACCAACTGAAACTGTTACCTTTTTATTTTTGCTATCCATTTTAACCCTCAAATGATGTTTATTATTTGTTTTGATTATTTTTCCTTCCTGGTCAAACATATCAACGATTGTGTTTGCGCATTCACATTTCGCATTAAAACAACGATCCGCTTCCTCATATGTAGGAAACATCAATGTGTCACTTTCCCAAAAATACTCAACGTAAACCTTGTACACAATTTACTCCTTCACAGGCTCAACCTTTATACGGCAGGCAGGTGCATGTACTCCATCATCTGAAAGTACTTTCATTATCTTCATCAAAACTTCGCACTGAGACTTTTCTTCATAAACAGAGGAACCAACACCCCTCTTACTTCTCCAACTTATTCTGTATTTATTCATCTTCTTCCTCACCAAACATTGCATCCCAACATGCTGGGCAAATTCCTGACACAAACATTTCTCTATGTTCTGGACTCATATCAGGAAAAACTTCCTGGATTGGTCTTGGATCTGTTGCTGCATTCCAAAACTGGGCTGCTACATATGTTTCATCTGAACACGGAATTTGAATAATGTTTTTACAACGTCTGCACTGAGCTGCTATGTGTGCCATTTTTGCATCTCCACATATGTTTTTCTTCATAAAAAGTACAATGCTCTTTTCGGTCAAAAACCAAACCGTCTGCTGCTTTGTACTTCACAACTTGTTTCCCGTTCTTATCCTTGCTTATAAGAACTTTCATTACATTGCCTCACTTGTGAGATAGCCATTTGCTTCTGCATTGATGTAATCTTCTTCTGTGGCCTCGTCAACAAAGTCAGGATCAAAACAGCCACCCATTGTTTCACGGTAGGACTTGTTCAAATTTGAAATCAAACTTTTGTAAGTTTTTGGTTTTGAATTGATTCTGTCGTTCCAGGAATGCCCACAATCCAATGTGTAACCAAAGTAATTGTTAACCAACTGATCAAGAGTGCCCTTTACAATTGTGTAGTGACCTCTGTGATATTTTTTAACGTAATAATATTTGATTGCTTTTGCCATCTTTGTACCTCTTGCTTATAATATAGGTGATTCCTTTTTTAAAATTCCATAAAAAAAGGTAAACTTGTGAAAAAAGTTTACCCTCATTTTAATTTACTTTTCGTCTACCCAAATCTTAAGACGTTTTTCAAGAATACGAATATATTCTTTCTGAACCTTGAACTGTTTTGCCAAAAGTTTTTTCTGTTCATTTGAAAGTGAATCCAAAAGTTTTTGGTGATTAGGCATATTGTCAGATTTTACTTTACCCAAAAGATTTCCTAGTTTTTCATTGCGTTCCTTTAATTCTGAAAGTTCGATCTGAACTCTTTCCTTTGCGGTAGTTGTTTTACCTTCACTCATGTTGTTTTTCCTCCTCTAAAAAATATAGAGAGTTAATTTAATTTTCTTTTTGGCTATTCAAATAACCAGCGTAAAGGTTACCCCAGTACTTCTTATCAGCAATTGCGGTAGCTTTGTCACCTGCCCAAGTTCTGAACTCTTTAATTTCAAACATCCTTAGATTAGCTCTTGGCCCAAAAACATCATCAAAATTGTACATCTTTTTATTATTAATAGCCTGAAGCTCATTTTTTCGTCGAATCAAAGCGTTTGCCAAAGTTCTTAGTCTTTTATAAGTTTTAACTTCCTGATTCTTTTTGAGCAGTACGGCTTGAAGCTCCAAATAAGTATTAGAGATCTTTGCCCAATCTCCTTTGTTTCTTTTTTCTACAAACTTTGCTCTGGAATCCCTAAGATGCCTTTCTGTTTGAGGAAGAACCCATTCCTTGTAATAAGAAAGTCTGTTAGAAATATTTGCCAATTCCTTTCGTATAGCTTTTAAAGTTTCCTCTGAATGCTCCTTTTCATACTTATCACATTCACTTTCTGAAAAGAATCTTGTTCCATCCATTGCTTTAAAGAATGTAGCAGTTTCCGTTACCATTTCCATTTATTTTA
>Ga0247609_10004754_pt1 | contig 13446 bp, 9 predicted proteins | sample 172DNAGHGlowgp2_FD_193487 | JGI IMG/M metagenome (GOLD analysis project Ga0247609, IMG submission 193487) | Sheep rumen microbial communities from Palmerston North, Manawatu-Wanganui, New Zealand - 1728 DNA GHGlow gp2 | ecosystem: Host-associated > Mammals > Digestive system > Stomach > Rumen ...
TGTCAAAGGTCCGGATCATTTACGGGGACGCCCTGCGATATAGGGCGTCCCATTTCAAAACCAGTTTTTTCGGCATTCCGGGCACTCTCTTCGGAGAGTGTTTTTTCATATAAACAAAAAACTGCACCCTTCGGCACCGATAAACAAGAAGCAAAGAGCCGCTCTCAACAGACCTTTGCGTCCTGTCTACCGGTTTTGTGCCGTAAGGTACAGTTACAGGAAAAAGAAACAAAATATAGAAGGGGAATTGGGGGATCACTCGATCCATTTATAGTATATTTGGCAAACCTTAAAATAACCTTAAAGATACTTTAAAAATGCCGGATTTTTTTCAGCCGGTGTATTTTGCCTTGATTATACTGTAGCCGAAGGGCGGAACAACGATGGTCCCGTCGCTGTAATCGCCGTAGAATCCCTCTATTCCCGAGAAGAGCGTGAAGAATTTGTCAACGCCGCTGAGCGTGACGGTATCGGCTGTGCGGTTGATGTAGAAGATGTAATCGGTGAAATGTCCCTGCCGCGTGAAGACGATGACGCGCTCATCGGGGAGCTGTCCGCCGCTGAGGGCGAAATAGGTCCTGCCCGATCTGAGGTTCGGTATCGACTTTCTGACACGTCCGAGCTCCTTGACGTACTCGATGAGCTCGTGATCCTCGCTTCCCCACGGGAAGCAGCGGCGGTTGAACGGGTCCTTGTAGCCCTGCATACCGGCTTCGTCACCGTAATAGATACACGGTACGCCCGGCAGGAAGTACATCAGCGCAAAGGCGGTTTTCAGCAGATCCTTGCCGTTTCTGTACTGCTCGTCGGTGAGACGGCGCTCTGCCATCCAGTCCTTGCTCTTGTCGTCGCAGTATTCGCCGCCGAGACGGTTTATCGCGCGCTCTATATCGTGTGTCGATACGAAGTTCATCAGCACATCTATAGTCGGCTTGGGATAGTGCTCGAGGATAGTCATCACCGAATAGATGAAATCGCGCGGATCTCCGCCCTTGACGTAGTTGATTATCGCCTCGCGGAAGGGATAGTTCATCACGGAATCGAGCTGGTCGCCGAGGAGATAGCGGCGCTTTACGCCGTAGCTCTCCTTGTTGGAGGCGTCCTCCCATACCTCGCCGATGATGATCTTCTCCTTGCCGAATTTCTTGACCGACCTGCGGAGGTTGTTGAGAAACTGATCGGGGAGCTCGTCTGCTACGTCGAGGCGGAAGCCTGCCGCGCCCTTGCTGAGCCAGTAGTGCAGGACACCCTCGTCGCCGCAGATGAAGCGCGTGTAGTCCTCGTTGTTCTCGTCAACGTTGGGGAGGGTGTCGATGCCCCACCACGACTCATACTGATCGGGGTAGTTGATGAAGCTGTACCAGTCGTAGTATTTGCTGCTCTGTGACTGGTAAGCGCCGGGCTCGGGGTATCTTCCGTACTTGTTGAAGTAGATGCTGTCAGCGCCGGTGTGGGAGAAAACGCCGTCGAGGATTATCGAGATGCCGAGCTTTTTTGCTTCGCGGCAGAGCTCGGCGAATTCCTGATTCGTTCCGAGGAGGGGGTCTGCCTTTGTATAGTCAGCCGTATTGTAGCGGTGGTTCTCATGAGCCTCAAAAATGGGGTTGAGGTAGATGCAGGTGACACCGAGATCGTGAAGATACGGGAGCTTTGACTGTATTCCGGCAAAATCTCCGCCGAAGTAGTCGTTGTTCCATACATGACCGTGCTCGTCCGGCTTATACCACGGAGTTCCGCCCCAGTCCTCGCGGAGAACACGCCCCTCGGGGATATTCTTCTTGGGAGCTCCGCTTTTGCAGAAGCGGTCAGGGAATATCTGATACATAATGCCGCCCTTGAGGAAATCGGGGGTCTGGTAGTCCTTTGCATAGACCGTAAGCTGAAAGAGGTCGCCCTCCTGCTCAGCGCCCTCGTGGCAGTTGACGCGCTTGATATAGTGCCTTATGCCGCCGGAGGTATACGAGAAGTAATAGTAGTGTACATCGCTGTATCTCGCCTCGTATTCGCAGGAATAGATGATGCATCCATCCGTTTCGCCGCTGGGCTGCATATGGATGAAGCGCTCCTTGAAGCCGGTCCTGAAAAGCACGAGAACGGGCGGAAAATCGGGGCGTATCTCCTTGCTCAGCCTTATGGCGAAGCGGCAGGTCTCAAACTGCTTTATGGCGCCGAAGATTGATTTGCAGCTAAGGTCCCAGGTATCGTATACAGGTATCACAGACCTCTCCTCCTTGGTGATATTCGGAAAAATGTTTATACTCGTTGGGTAAACCGAAATAGGGGACACCGTCGGGTGTCCCCTAAATAATACTTATCTGAGGTGCCAGATGTTGTCAGCGTACTCGGTAACAGCGCGGTCGGCGGAGAAGATGCCTGCGCCTGCGATGTTGTTGAGCGACATCTTAGCCCACTTCAGCTTGTCGTTGTAGCACTCGGTGATGTAAGCCTGTGCGCGTCTGTAGCTGTCGAAGTCTGCGAGGACCATATACGGGTCGCGGAGACGGAGCGAATCAGCTACGTCAACGAATTTGCAGCCGTTGATGCCGTGATACATACGCTCGATAGCCTCGTTGATCCTGCTGTCGTTCTTGAAGTACTGCTGAGGATCATAGCCGCGTGCCTTGAGCTCGTTGACCTCGGGAGTCGTCATACCGAAGATAACGATGTTGTCGTCGCCGGCAGCCTCCTTTATCTCGATGTTTGCGCCGTCGAGAGTTCCGAGGGTGATAGCGCCGTTGAGCATGAGCTTCATATTGCCCGTACCTGAAGCCTCTGTACCTGCGAGCGAGATCTGTTCGGAGATGTCAGCGGCAGGCATAAGGTGCTCGGAGAGTGTTACGCAGTAATTTTCGAGGAACACTACCTGAAGCTTGTCAGCTATGCGCGGATTCTTTCTTATCTCCTCGGAGATAGCCCAAATGAGCTTGATTATCTGCTTTGCGAGATAGTATCCGGGAGCTGCCTTTGCTGCGAAGATGTAGGTCTTGGGAGTGAAGGGAGCGTCGGGATTATTGAGCAGATAAGCGTAATCTGCGAGGATATTCATAACGTTGAGGTGCTGTCTCTTGTATTCGTGGAGACGCTTTACCTGTACGTCGAAGATGCTGTCTGTGTTGAGGATGATGTTGTCCTTCTTGACATACTTTGCGAATTCCTCCTTGGCAAGCTTCTTTACAGCAAGGAGCTTGTTGAGGACTTCCTCGTCATCCTGGAACTTGCGGAAATTTTCAAGCTCTGCGCCGTCCTTGATGAACTTTGTGCCGATAGTGTCCTTGAGGAGCTTTGTGAGCGCCGGATTGGACTGATACAGCCAGCGTCTGTAAGCGATACCGTTAGTTACATTCTTGAACTTCTCGGGAGTGTTCTCGTATTCGTCATGGAAGACGGAATCCTTGATTATCTGAGAATGGAGCTTTGATACGCCGTTTACGCTGTGTGAAGCTACAACGCAGAGAGTTGCCATATGGATCATATTGTCCTTGATGATGGACATACGTGTGGTCTTTGCGCTGTCGCCGCCGTTGCGCTCCATAAGTGACTGGCAGTAGCGGTTGTTTATCTCAACGATGATAGAGAAGATCCTCGGGATGATGTGCTTTACGAGGTTTACGTCCCACTTTTCGAGAGCTTCCGCCATAACTGTGTGGTTGGTGTAGGCAAAGGTCCTTGTTACGATGTCCCATGCCTGATCCCAGCCGTAGCCGCAGTCGTCGAGGAGGATCCTCATAAGCTCCGGGATAGCGAGTGTGGGGTGAGTGTCATTGATGTGGATAGCGACCTTATCAGCGAGGTTCTCGAGTGTGCCGTATACCATCATATGATTGTTTACGATGTCGCCGATAGAAGCTGCGCAGAGGAAATACTGCTGTCTCAGACGGAGGCTCTTGCCCTCGAGGTGGTTGTCGTTGGGATAGAGTATCTTTGAGATAGCGTTCGCGATAGAGTTCTGAGCAAGAGCACTTGCATAATCGCCCTTGTTGAACATCTTCATATCGAAGCTCGGTGCCTTTGCCGACCAGAGACGGAGCACGGATACGCCCTCTCCGCCGTAGCCCGATACATACATATCATAGGGTGTGGCAACGACAGTGCTGTAGTTTACGTGTGAGATATAGTGGTACTGGTTGTCCCAGTATTCCTGAAGGTCGCCCTCGAAGTGTATATCTATCGAGAGCTCGGGCTTGGGAACGAGCCATACGCTTCCGCCGGGGAGCCAGTTGTCGGGGAGCTCTGTCTGCCAGCCGTCCTCGAGCTTCTGCTGGAAGATGCCGTACTCATAGCAGATAGAATAGCCCATTGCCGGAAAGCCTGTTGTTGCAAGGCCGTCAAGGTAGCAGGCAGCGAGTCTGCCGAGGCCGCCGTTGCCGAGACCTGCATCGGGCTCATATTCAAACACCATGTCGAGGTTGATGGTGTGCTCCTTGAGCATCGAGCGCACTTCATCAGCTATTTCAAGGTTGTAGAGGCTTGTCTTGAGAGAGCGTCCCATAAGGAACTCCATCGAGAGGTAGTAGACCTGCTTGCCGCCGACAGAATGAGTGTGGTTGATGAAGCTCTGTCTCTTGGCGCCGAGGATCTCGACGATTATCGAGGACAGTACCTGATAAACCTGCTTATCGGAAGCCTCCTCAGGAGTCACGCTGTAGAGTGACTGGAGTTTCTGTGGGAATTCCTGTTTGATCTTTTCAATAAGAGGGTTCGTTTTCTTTGCCATAAAAAATCTCCGTTCTGTCGTAAGTAACGACGAAATTACTGCTTGTATATATTTCATCCTTTATAACCTACGTGATATTGCAGGATAATCACATTTCAGATTACAAGCAGTATATTATATATTGTACCACTTTTCGCTGTTATTTTCAACTGTATAATTCAACAAATATTTATCAACGTAATTTACACATTACTGAAAAAACTTTGAGAAAATCGTCGCTGTGCAAAAAAATGAGAGGAAATTTTTGTGCAGAACGGCAAAATGTGCTTTTTTGAACGCCTTGAGATTGAACATTTTGCCTATACAAAACCTGCCAACGAGAACGATGCAAATATTTAAAAAATAAAACTTGCAAAAACAGCAAAAAACATTTGAAATCAGCCGAAAGATGTGATATAATATATTTACTTACATTTTCCGCACGGAAAAGATGTGTAGAAACTATATTGTAGAAAAGAGAGGTTAAGCCAACAATGGAAAAGAAAAAAGGCTTCTTTATCATCAAGCTGCTCATTATCATCATATGCATCTCATCTGTCATCGTTTCACTGGCAGTTAATATTATGTTCACCAAGAACAACACTCCCCATATCTTCGGACGCTACGTCTACATCGTCGGCGATGACAACCCGATGCCATCAGACGTTTCAAAGGGCTCGGCTCTGCTCGCGAAGGACGCGAGCGGCATCTCGCTGACAGTCGGCGACATCGTGCTCTGCTATCCGGCTGATGCTCCCGACAAGCTCTGCCTCAGAAGCGTCAACTACATCGTTGAAGCCGAAGAGGGCGCGGCTGAGAGATACTACACAAAGGATTCTCTCCATGAGGACACTGTTGATTCTATTGCCAAGGAAAAGGTAGTCGCTGTCTGCACCGGCTATCCCGAAAGCCCCGAGCTCGGCGCGTTCATCAGATTCGCACAGGGCATAAAGGGCATCATCGTACTGCTCGTTGTACCGAGCGTTATCCTCGTTATCTTCATCATCGCTGCTATCGCCAGAGCCGTTTCCGGCAAGGACGACATGGACGATGAGTTCGACTTCTACGAGTATCAGGACGAGAACGCTCCTGCTGCTGACAGAAAGAGGCCCGGCAGAACAGAGGGCGAGCACGAATTCGCTCCCGAGCAGAGAGTTTCATCCTCTCCCGTTTCCGAGCTCGAGCGCAAGAAGATGTCCATTGCCGAGAACTTCAGCCAGAAGGAGGTCAACCACGATTCTCCCTATCAGAAGGAAAAAGAGCGTACTATGCAGTTCAAGGCTCAGAAGGGCAGCCTCACAAATACAATGTCGTTCCCGACAGCGAGCAGCTCTGCTGAATCCTCATTCGCAGCGAGAAATCTCGGCGCACAGTCCGGAACAGCTCCCACAGCGGACGCTCTCAGAGAGGAAATGCTCAGGAAGACCGCTGAGGCTGAGCGCACAGGCAATAACAGCTTCAAGCCTGCTGAGGGCACATCAGCTGATATTACCGGCGTTCTTTCAACTGCCGCTGTTGAGCAGATGAGAAACGACGCTCCCGCTTACAGCGCACCTTCACCACGTCCGGCAGCAGCTCCGAGAAAGAGCAGCACGCCTGACATCTCAGACATAATCAGCAAGACTGAGTCGAGGACGAGAACGAAGGATCCTTCGGATATGTCCGTAGATGACCTTCTCAAGATGATAGAGAGCGAAAAGAACAAGCTCTGATAACACAGGGACCGAAGTATTATTCGGTCCCTTTTTTTGCCGCCTGTGAATAAAAAATGCTTTTTTTATTGCATTATCTGCCGTTTCGTGTTATAATATGTATAATTATGCAATGAGGTGCGGAAATGAAGAAACATCGAGGATTGTTAAAATTCGTCATCGCTGCGTCGGCAGTTCTGTTCGTCGGAACAGTTTTGCTGCTGTATCTGGCAGCGCAGAGGCAGGAAAATGACCGGTATATCGTTATAGATCCGGATACGCTGCGGCTCGTTCAGTTCGAGGAGCCGAAGGAGGGCGACCCTGTCGCCATTATAGATACTACCCTCGGAGAGATAAAAATAGTGCTCTATCCCGACCGCTCACCGAATGCCGTGAAGAACTTCACTGAGCTCGCCGAGAGCGGCTGGTACGATAACACCTACGTTTATAATTCAGTCGAGGGGATATGCGCGTATGCCGGAAGCAAGCAGAAAAACGGCGAATTTCCCGATGACTACGATGTGGAACAGCACGAGCGCGTGGAGCGTGAACTGGATCAGGACCTCTGGCCTTTCAGAGGGGCGGTGTGTATGGTGAATACCTACAAGAAGACCTCGCTCAAAACAAGGCTCGTCGGCGGCGGAACATACTACAACGGAAGCTGCTTCGCCTTCCTTGATACGGTCGAGATGACGGACGATATGAAAAAACAGCTCCTTGAAGCCTCCGGAAAGCAGGAGCTCGGACAGGCTTTCGTCGACAAGGGCGGAGTTCCGAACCTTTCACAGCAGATGACTGTTATCGGTCAGACCTATGAGGGGCTCGATGTCATCGACGCTCTTACGTCACTTGAGACGGAGAATAACGGAAAGTATACCATCCCGAAGGAGGATATTATGATAAATTCCGTAAAAATAGCCTCCTATCCGGCGGACGGAGACAAAAAGCAGTAAATTTGCTTACTTTTTAATAAAAAAATCCCCGGAATTACGTCAATGTGAAATAATTGTGAACTCTATTTCGCCAAACCTTTAATGGAATGTACCAAAAATTACCGGGGAAGTATTTACAAAAGCATTCAGATGGTGTATAATGAATGGGTTGAGATGTAAAATATCTATGTCTTTACATTATATATGATAGGACTTTTCACGCATTTTTAAGGAGTGGAAACAATGATAAACAAGAAGATACTGGCAGCTGTGCTCTGCGCTGCGCTCACTCTCCCTGCTGCGGTAAGCTGCGGCAAGGACATCGATATAAGCGAAGGCAGCTCGGTCGAGGCTACTACCGAGGCTACAGCTCCGGCAGAGGTCGAACTTATGAATTTCACTGCTCCCAAAGAGGGAGATACCATTATCGAAATGAACATCAGGGATTACGGAACAGTCAAGTTCCGCCTCTTCCCCGAGTACGCAGACAAGGGCTGCGAGAACTTCGTTGAGCTCGCAAAGAAGGGCTATTACGACGGACTTACCTTCCACCGCGTCATAAGAGACTTTATGATTCAGGGCGGCGACCCGCTGGGCACCGGTCAGGGCGGAGAGTCCACATGGGGCGGCAAGTTCGACGGCGGCTCAGACCCTCACCTCGGACACGTGACAGGCGCTCTTGCATATGCGAATTCGGGCGCACCTGATGAGAAATCCGCTTCCACTGCTTCTGACGGAAGCCAGTTCTACATCGTTACCGGCGACCAGAATATCAACGATGATACCTTCGCTTACTATGAGCAGTACGGCTATTCCTTCTCCGATAAGCAGAAGGAGATGTACAAGAATGTGGGCGGAGCGCCCTTCCTCGACGGAAATTATACCATTTTCGGTCAGGTCATCGACGGCCTTGATGTTATCTTCAAGGTGCAGTACGTCCCGACCGATGCCAATGACAAGCCCCTTGCCGGAGATGTCATCATCGACTCCGTAAAGGTCACAGAGTACAAGGGCGAGGAGCTCAGGTGGTATCTCAGCGATTATGACTACGACGACCCGGCAAAGGCTGACGTTGTGAACTTCACAGCTCCCGAGCAGGGCGAGACAGTCGTGAATATGAAGATAAAGGACTACGGCGATGTCAAGATAAAGCTCTTCCCGGAGTACGCTCCCAAGGCTGTCGAGAACTTCGTCACACACGCCAAGGACGGCTATTACAACGGTCTTACCTTCCATCGTATCATCAATGAATTTATGATACAGGGCGGCGACCCCGAAGGCACCGGTATGGGCGGCGAGTCCATATGGGGCGGTCAGTTCGACGGCGGAAAATATTTCAACCTTATCCACGCTACAGGCGCTGTCGCTTATGCAAATTCAGGCTCGACCTCAACCAACGGCAGCCAGTTCTATATAGTTACAGGTAAAGTATATGACATTGATGAGCTCAGAAGTCAGGCATCCTGCACTCCTGCTGCTGAGAAGGTGTATACCACATACGGCGGAACTCCCTTCCTCGACGGCGGCTACACTGTATTCGGTCAGGTCTATGACGGACTTGACGTTGTGCTCAAGGTCCAGCAGGTAGAGACCGGAGACTCCGACAAGCCCAAGCAGGACGTTATCATCGAATCTGTGACTGTTGAAGAGTACGACGGCTCACCGCTCCGCTGGTACCGCTCCGATTACGAGGGCATCGAAGAGACCTCTGAAGCAGAGGAGACCTCCGGAGAGTCCACAGAGGCTGCAAGTGAGGAAGCAACGGAAGAGACAACTGCTGCGGAAGATACCACAGCAGCTGCTGAATGATGCGAATGTCAAAACAAAAGAAAGAGCTCGGGCAAAGATAGAGAAGAGCCCGACATATAAGGAGAGAATTCATTTTGGATAAGTTTGTGATAAAGGGCGGCAGACGCCTCCACGGCGAGGTCACCATCAGCGGTGCCAAGAATGCCGCAGTAGCTATTCTTCCGGCAGTTATACTGTCAGACGGTCCATGCATGATCGAGAATGTTCCCTCGATAAGCGATGTCAACATCTGCCTCCAGATACTGGAGGAAATGGGCGCATCTGTTGAGGCTGTCGGCAAGGACGCTTACCGCATAGACCCAACCACTATAGATAAATTCTGCGTACCCTATGAGTATGCAAGGAAAATGCGTGCTTCGTATTATTTCCTCGGCGCTCTGCTCGGAAGGTACAACAAGGCACGTGTTTCGATGCCGGGCGGATGTCCCCTCGGCGACCGTCCCATAGACCAGCATCTCAAGGCTTTTTCGGCTCTCGGCGCTGAGTATACTCTCAGCCAGGGAATGATAGATCTCAGGGCTGATAAGCTCAAGGGAAGCCAGATATTCTTCGACGTTGTCACCGTCGGCGCCACGATGAACGCTATGCTCGCAGCTGTAAAGGCTGAGGGACTCACCGTCATCGAGAATGCCGCAAAGGAGCCGCATATCGTCGACCTTGCGAACTTCCTCAATTCTATGGGCGCCAACATTATGGGCGCAGGTACGGACGTTATCAAGGTGAGAGGCGTTGAGCACCTCCACGGTACGACATATTCAGTTATCCCCGACCAGATCGAGGCAGGTACGTTTATGGTCGCTATCGCTGCAACAAAGGGCGATGCGATCGTGAAGAACGTTATCCCGAAGCACCTCGAGTCCATAACAAAAAAGCTTGAGAAGATAGGCGTCAATATCGAGCAGTATGACGACAGCATCAGAGTTTGGGTCGACGGTCCGCTCGTCAAGGCGAATATCAAGACAGCTCCGCATCCGGGATTCCCGACGGATATGCAGTCTCAGATAGCAACTCTGCTCACTCTTGCGGAGGGTACGAGCATCATCACCGAGAACATCTGGGAGCAGCGCTTCCGCTATGTTGACGAGCTCAGACGTATGGGCGCTGACATCACAGTCAACGGCAAGGTAGCTCTCATCGAGGGCACAGGCAAGCTCATGGGCGCTCCCGTGAAGGCGTGCGACCTCAGAGCAGGCGCGGCGCTCATCATTGCCGGACTTGCAGCAAGCGGCGTTACCGAGATAGAGGATATTTACCATATCGAGCGCGGCTATGACTGTATGGAGGGCAAGCTCAGGGCAATGGGAGCTGACATCGAGAAGGTCAGTGTTCCGGACAAGCCCAATTCCAAGAACGAAAGCAGCAAAGCTGCTGTATAAGAAAAAAAGACCTCAGCCGGCGGCTGAGGTCTTTTTGTATGAAAATATCCGCATCGGAGAGACGCGCCCTTCGATGCGGATATTCAGGTATAGAACAATTTTACTGTTTTTCGGAGTTGATGAACATATCATAGATGCGGCGGATAGCCTCGGGGAGGTCGTTCTCGCTTACACCGATGATAACGTTGAGCTCGCTTGAGCCCTGGTCAATGAGCTTGACATTTATTCTTGCGTGTGCCATTGCTGCAAATACTCTTGCAACAGTTCCGCGTGTGTTCTTCATCCTTCTGCCGACTACGGCGAGGATAGCGATACCGTCTTCTATCTCGATGTGGTCGGGATTCACCTCGCGGCGCAGCTCAGCGATCACCTTTTCGCGTACAGGGGCAAGCTTTGCTGTCTCAAGGGTGATGCTCATCGTGTCGATGCCCGACGGCATATGCTCGAAGGAAATGCCGTTGTCGTAGAGCACCTTCAGCACCTTCATACCAAAGCCGAGCTCGTTGTTCATCATCGCCTTCTCGATGTTGATAGTGCTGAAGCCCTTCTTGCCGGCGATACCGGTTATAGTATGACCGAGGCTCTCGCGGCTGAAATCATAGTCATTGGAGACTATCATCGTGCCTGCGTCCCCGGGGGCATTGGTGTTGCGGATATTTATCGGGATACCTGCCGAGCGGACGGGGAAGATAGCGTCCTCGTGGAGCACGGAAGCACCCATATATGCGAGCTCGCGGAGCTCACGGTAGGTTATCGTCTCGATGACATCGGGCTTGTCGACTATTCTCGGGTCAGCTACGAGGAAGCCGGAAACGTCTGTCCAGTTCTCGTATATCTCGGCTCTTACGGCATTTGCGATGATAGAGCCTGTAACGTCAGAGCCGCCGCGTGAGAAGGTCTTGATGACGCCCTCGGTAGTCCTTCCGTAGAAGCCGGGGATAACTGCGTTGTCGAGTCCTTTTATGCGCTCGCGGACAGCCTTTACTGTCTCGTCGAGGAGGAGGCTGCCTTTTGTGTTGAAGATGATGACGTCAGCAGCGTCAACGAAGTTGAAGCCGAGGAAATTTGCGAGCACCTTACCGTTGAGGAACTCACCGCGGCTTGCTGCGTAGTCCTTTGCCGGACGTGCCTTGAGCTCGCGCTCGATGGTCGCAAACTCCTCATCGAGGGTCATATCCATTCCGAGCTCGGAGATGATACCGTTGTAGCGGTCCTTTATCATTTGCAGGTCGTCAGTGAAATCCACGCCGCTTCCTGCGAGCTCGCAGCATTTGTAGAGCATATCAGTTACCTTTATATCGTCAGAAAAGCGCTTTCCGGGTGCAGACGGAACAACGAAGCGGCGCTTGTCATCGGACCTGATGATAGCGGCGACCTTTCTGAACTGATTTGCGTCAGCGAGTGAGCTTCCGCCGAATTTTACAACTTTATAAGCCATTTGGTAAAACCTTCCTTGAATAATTGATAATTAAGCGACAATATCAATTATACTCCAAAAAATGGGGAAAATCTATTGACAGAAAGCCAAATTTCGGGCTGAGTTGACGTGTGTTTTTGGTGAATACGCTTGTACACGGTTGGCGGACAGTTTCCGGAGCGGGATTTTTTATACTTACACTTGAAAAATGATTTTATTTATGGTACAATAGATGAAAAGTAAATGAATAGGAGAGGTGATCCCTTGGAAGCATCCGAGTATAAATGCCCGAACTGCGGCGCGTATCTGACGTTCTCGCCCGAGACGCAGGGCGTTGTCTGCGAATACTGCGACAGCCAGTTCTCGATGGAGGAGATAAAGAAAATATATGCCGAGCTTGATTCCATTACGGAGGAACCTGCTGTTGCGGAGGAAAAGGAAGAGTTCGCCGAGCACACGAACCTCTATCACTGCTCAAGCTGTGGCGCTCAGATAATGGCGGACGACCAGCAGACCGCGCTGTTCTGCTATTACTGCCACAATCCCGTTATCCTCGCCGGAAAAATGACAGGCGAATATAAGCCTGATAAGGTCATCGGCTTTCAGTTCTCGCGTGAGCAGGCTCTTGGTGCGTTCAAGAAGTGGTGCGGAAAGCGTAAATTCGTCCCGAACGACTTCAAATCGTCCCAGCAGCTCGAAAAAATGACGGGTCTCTATGTTCCGTTCTGGGTCGCGGACTGTGATGTCGATGCGCAGTATCAGGCTATCGGCAAGAAGGTGCGCTCGTGGATCTCGGGCAATTACCGCTACACCGAGACGAAGGAATATCAGGTGGTCCGCAACGCAAGAGTGCTCACAAGAGGCGTTCCTGCCGACGGTGAGAGCAAGATAGATGACCTGCTTATGGAGGCTATCGAGCCGTATGATTATAACGATGTGCAGGATTTTTCGATGTCCTACCTGACAGGATTCTTTGCCGACAAGTATGATGTCGACCGTGCAGCGGTCTTTCCGCGTATCCGCGAGCGCGTCGACAAGGTCAGCAAGGAGATCATACATAACAGCGTAAGTGGCTATACAACATTATCTGTAAAGAGTGAGAACTACAATATCATCAAGACTGACTGGCAGTATATGATGCTTCCGGTATGGTTTATGAGCTATAAGTACAAGGATAAGGTCTACGAATTCGCGATGAACGGTCAGACCGGAAAGGTCGCCGGAACTCCGCCGCTCTCGAAGCCTAAGCTCGCCGCATTCTCCTCGATCATCGGTCTTATCGCCGGTATCATCCTGTTCATAGGAGGCGCGATCGGACTATGAGAAGATCTCTTTCAGCGGCTGCTGCCGCATTTATGATGATACTGTTCATACTGCCGTTATTTACGTTCGATTCCCATGCTGAGAACAGTGCGGCAGGCTGGTCCGGTGACAGCTCGCTCTCCGGAGTCGAGGACGAAGCCGATACGTTCAGGGAGCACCCCGAGGCTCTCGATCTTCTTCAGGAAGATGTAAAAAAAGCCTCGCA
>Ga0247609_10004761_pt1 | contig 13434 bp, 13 predicted proteins | sample 172DNAGHGlowgp2_FD_193487 | JGI IMG/M metagenome (GOLD analysis project Ga0247609, IMG submission 193487) | Sheep rumen microbial communities from Palmerston North, Manawatu-Wanganui, New Zealand - 1728 DNA GHGlow gp2 | ecosystem: Host-associated > Mammals > Digestive system > Stomach > Rumen ...
ATTGATGATCATTCATGGACATTTATGGGAATTCGTGTTTTTGATTTCTTGAGAATTTGTGCTATCTTTGCAGGGTTAATCTCACCGTCCATTGACATGTTGACTACATAAGACCCAGTTGAGCCATATTCCATTACAACAAGGATTAAGACTCAATAATAGCATATTCATCAGTGACAACGACATGTCAGAGATCATCTTCCATTACAACAAGGATTAAGACGGTAATTTTCGTCTCACAGGAATTACCAGTTAAGAGGTCCGAGACCATCTTCCACTAAAACAAGGATTAAGACGTCTTCAAATCCTCTGTTTGTCATACACGACTCGAATCAGAGACCATCTTCCATTACAACAAGGATTAAGACGCAGAGACCCTTGTATCAGGTACAAGTCTAACCTGTCAGAGACCATCTTCCATTACAACAAGGATTAAGACACGGAGATAAAGGATTAAGACACGGAGATAAGGGTGTCATCGCGCTTCTCATCGAGAAATCAGAGACCATATTCCACTAAAACAAGGATTAAGACGCTCTCCTCCTCTTCCCCATCTCGTACATAATAAAAATCAGAGACCATCTTCCATTACAACAAGGATTAAGACCTTGTTTCTTCTCCTTAAAGATAATAATACCGTTCTATCAGAGACCATCTTCCATTACAACAAGGATTAAGACTCCTGGGCAGCACGAAGCCATGTTAAAATTGTATTCATAATGTCAGAGACCATATTCCATCACAACAAGGATTAAGACTCGAAGCGTGTGAACTCTTTGCCGTTCACAGTCTTGTCAGAGACCATATTCCATTACAACAAGGATTAAGACCTTTAGACATATAACCATCGATTTCCTTATCAATGGTCAGAGATCATCTTCCATTACAACAAGGATTAAGACATTGCTCGTCGAAGAACTCGGCTCGGAAAATGGTTGTCAGAGATCATCTTCCATTACAACAAGGATTAAGACTCATAATCAGTCCTCCATTGCTTTACGGAAATCTGTCCGAGACCATCTTCCATTACAACAAGGATTAAGACTCTTTACAGTTTTGCCGTGGAACTTGGTCTCCAAGTCCTGTCCGAGACCATATTCCATTACAACAAGGATAAGAAAGCGCCGATGGCGCTGATTAGAGGGTAGTGATTAGTGATTAGTGAACATCGCCTTCGCGAAACAAAGGATGAGAACACGAATGTCGAGTGGTCATGGATTGTTTTTTATTGATGATCATTCATGGACATTTATGGGAATTCGTGTTTTTGATTTCTTGAGAATTTGTGCTATCTTTGCAGGGTTAATCTCACCGTCCATTGACATGTTGACTACATAAGACCCAGTTGAGCCAACATCCACTAGAACAAGGATTAAGACAGAGGATTTTTGCAAGCATCTACAATGAAACCGACGCGCGAGGCTTTTCTTCCATTAAAACAAGGATTAAGACGACTTTCTGCTGGAATGTTGAGTCGCCAACTGTGCATCAGAGACCATATTCCACTAAAACAAGGATTAAGACAGAGATTAGAGTTCATCCCAATCCTCGGCTTGCGACAATCCGAGACCATCTTCCACTAAAACAAGGATTGCCCCAGGGCTGTGGTTGTGAGCCACGGTCTTTGGGGCGTTTGCTTGATGGGCGTATAAGCCAGAGGCTTGTAATACATCGACAGATGGGCGAAAAAACGGCACCTCATTCGTTGGGGTGTCGTGATTTATTTGTATATTTGCAACAGGAAATTCATTTTATAACTAAGAGATTATGGCTAATGTGCATATCGCCCTGGTGGGCGGACAGACTTATCCAGTTTACCTTGGAATTGCCGAGACCTCACCCGACAGGGTGCTGCTTGTACATTCGGCAGACACTTTGACTGAAGCCCGGCGCATTGCTACCGAGTTTGATGGGACGGGCCTCGAGTTCGGCTTTGAGGTGTTTGACCCGGTTAATGTCATGCAGGTGTTTGAGAAAGCGCGTATGCTTGCTCAATCATTGGGTGAAGAGAACGACTACACCGTCAACCTGACAAGCGGGACCAAGGTGTGGAGCATCATCTTTCGTGAGGCCTTTGCATCTAAGCCTCATGTCAAGTTCATCTACGTGGACCAGTCTTGCTCTATCTATGACATGTCGAGCGGAGAGGTTAGGGAAGCGGCAATGGTCGAGATGGACCGTGTTTTCAGGCTCAATAATACAAGCGTCTTGAAAAGCATGGATTTTAATCAATTGACAGAAGAAGACCTGAATACCATTCCTGTAATTAGGTACTTATATCTTTCCAAGAGGTTTGCCTTTACCGCATTGACGGTGCCCACGACAAGGCCCGAAGAGAATAAAATCCGAAACAATAAGGATTCATTCGTTTTTCAAGGCTCTTCAATCTCATGGGATCATGAGACAAAAACCATCGACTTTCAATTTAAGACCAAGACGGGAATGATTGTGAAAACCCTCTCATCGCCACACATCTTTGACCTGGTGTTTTTTGCCGGCTGGTTTGAAGCCGAGGTCTCCCGCCACCTGTCGATGTGGAAACACAGCCATGAGGTGAAAATGAATGTGCAGTTCCCCTATGTCGATGGCAAGACCAAGAATGAGATTGATGTCATCGTTAACACGGGAAAGCGCCTGCTGTTTGTAGAATGCAAGACGCATATTCACAACCTTACTGACCTGGACAAATTCAGCAAGGCGGTGCGCAACTATGGGGGCATGGGTTGTCATGCCCTGTTCGTGACATTTGAGTCACTGTCACAGCTGGCCGAAGAAAAATGCCGCGACAACGGCATCATTCCCTTCAGTTTCAAGGATGCCCTGGATGCATGTCATGAAGAAGACAAGAGTGGGGTTATCACCAATGCCCTGCACCAGCTGCTTGACGAGCAATTATTCACCATCAACAAGAAATGACACATGGATATCAACAATAAGAAAAAGCGCTTGTTTATCAATTTTTCTAATCACCCGTCGAGCGCATGGAGCGAGCAGCAACTGGAGGCTGCCTGTCAATTGGGCCAAGTGGTTGATCTGCCGTTCCCGCAGGTGGACCCGGCAATGACCGGGGAGCAGGTGCAATCGCTGGCAGGGGAGTGCGTGAGCACCATCTTGGGCATGGGCGCCCCTGATGATTTGACGGTTCACGTCATGGGCGAAATGACCGTGATCTTTCATGTGGTAACGGCTCTCAAGGCCCATGGCGTGCGCTGCGTGGCCTCAACGACCGAGCGCATGGTTACCGAGGCCGACGGCAAGAAGATCACCGAGTTCCACTTCGTCCAGTTCCGCGAGTATTGAACTAGCGCTAGTATCGTTATTATCGACAAGAAACACGCCAGCCCGGCCTCTCTTTTGTTGAGAGCATCCGGGCTGGCGTGTCACTTGGTGCTGTATGTCATGGATGGCCTAATCGTCGGTGAACCACTTGATGATGTTGATTACTCCGGAGACAGCTCCAATGACGGCACACACAGGGTTCAGTCGGGTGATTAATAGTTTGATGAATGGTGTACACGATTTGCCTATACCATCGCGAAGGTTCTAGAGTGTTGATAAAATGTCTCCCACGGGAACACGTTCTCCCGGGTTGACGTTGCAAATGTACTGCGCTTTGATGGGCGACGTGTGAAATCGGTTTTCACTCGTGGTCTGCCCCCCTTGGCGCTGGTGTTTTTCTTGCCGCTGCGCTGGCGGGGCGCCATTGGCCCCGACACAGCGGCGAGAGAGTCAGGAGATAGGTTATGCAGCCAGGTCGCAGCCGTCGGTCGTGCCGAAGATGTCACGCACCTTGTCGGCGGCTTTGCGCTTGATGTCGGGAGTGATCAGGTCAGCGACCATTCCCACAGCGCTCACGATGGCGGCCATGTCGTCGGTGTAGCCTGCCACGGGGATGAAGTCCGGGATCAGGTCGACGGGCACGATGACGTAGGCTAGGGCTCCTACGATGGCGGTCTTGATGCCGAAGGGCACTCCGGGCGCCATCATCACGTAGTACAGGATCAGCACGTTGTACACGAGCTTCGAGCCCATCTTGGTTGCACACTTGGACAGCTTGCTCCAGAAGCCGTTGTCCGAATAGTTGCCACGGTAGTCATTGGGGTTGATGTTGGTGTTTGCGGGTTTGCACGATTTGCCTATACCATCGAGAAGGTTCTAGAGTGTTGATTAAGTGTCTCGCACGGGAACACGTTCTCCCGGGTTGACGTTGCAAAGTTAGTATGCTTTGATGGGCGACGTGTGAAATCGGTTTTCACTCGTGATGCCCGTCCTGCCAAGCGTCGTGGGCTTGGCGGTTTCGTCTCCCGTCGCCAGGCGGGCGCTAGTGGGCCCGCACCGGCTGGAGGCGGCTGGAGAGAGGTCAGGACTTGGGCGCTTACACATCGACGGTGCCGAAGATGTCGCGCACCTTGTCCTTGGCCTTGCGGTCGATATTGGGAGTGATGTGGTCACCGACCATACTCACGACATAGAGGAGAGCGGCGAGGTCGTCACTGAATCCGGCAACTGGGATGAAGTCCGGAATCAGGTCTGTCGGTACGATCAGGTAGGCCAGTGCTCCGACGATTTGCATCTTGGCATCGTAGGGCGTTCCTGGCGCCATCATCACGTAGTAGAGCAGCAGCGCGTAGTACACGAGCTTCGAGCCCATCTTGGTGGCACACTTGGACAGCTTGCTCCAGAAGCCGTTGTCCGAGTACTTGTCACGGTAGTCGCTAAAGTCGCGAGGGGTACTAGTGATATCGAAAGCGGTATGCGATTAACCTTATACTATCGCGAGGTTTCTAAGTGATGATATGTCTTTCATGGGAAGCCGTTTCCCAGGAGGGACGCTGCAAAGTTACTGCGCTTTCACGGGCAACGTGTGAAATCGGTTTTCACTCGTGACATCCTCATTGTCACGCGGTGTGGCCTTTGTCGTTGCAAAGTTACTGCGCTTTCACGGGTGACGCGTGAAATCGATTTTCACTCGTGACATCCTCATTGTCACGCGGTTTGACCTTTGTCGTTGCAAAGGTACTGCGCTTTCACGGGCGACGTGTGAAATCGGTTTTCACTCGTGATCTGCCCCCTTCGACGCTGGTGTTTTTCTCGCCGCCGCGCTGGCGGGGCGCCCTTGGCCCCGGCGCAGCAGGTGAGGGATCGCGGATTGGTTGTCTAATCATCGGTTAACCACTTGATGACGTTGATGGCACCGGAGACAGCTCCAATCATAGCACACACAGGGTTCAGTGTTACAAACAAGAACTTGAAGAATGCGGTATGCGATTAACCTTATACTATCGCGAGGTTTCTAAGTTGAGTTATGTCTTTCGTGGGAAGCCGTTTCCCAGGAGTGACGTTGCAAAGGTACTGCGCTTTCACGGGTGACGTGTGAAATCGGTTTTCACTCGTGATGTCAACCCTGTCACGCGGTTTGACCTTTGTCGTTGCAAAGGTACTGCGCTTTGATGGGCGACGTGTGAAATCGGTTTTCACTCGTGATCTTCCCTTGGCGCTGTTATAGCACAGGCTATAACGCTTGCAGCGCCACTCCACGGGTTTTGTCCCGATGAAGTGACGCTGCAAAGGTATAACGATTAAATACTGGTCGCGCGAAAACGATTTTCACTCGTGATAGAGTGCTGCCATCCGCTCGGCTTTTTCTTTCATGGTATCCCTGAGGGACTGCGGCTCGACGACCTCGATGGCGTCGCCATAGGACAGCAGCAGCATCTCGAGCTCGGTGTTGGTCTTTACTCTGAGTTGAATGGTCACCCAGTCCTCGGTCTCGCCGCCCTTAACGGGCATCTGGCTCCAATGCAGCGGCTTGGTGACGATATAGTTATAGCTCTTGCGGCTCACACGCAACATGATGGTTTCCACCTCACGGTCGTCATAATTGGTCACCCCGACAATATCGTCAAAGTATTCGTCAAACCGCACGTTGTTGGGTTGGGGATAGTACACGACCTCGTTGGTCCGTTCCATGCGCTGGATGCGGTCCAGGGCAAAGTTGTGAATCCTGCCTGCCGGCTCGCTCCAGGCTAGCAGGAACCACCGGTTGTTGTACTGCTTGAGGAAATAGGGGTGGATGACCAGTTGTTGCAGGCCCTCGACAAACGGCTTGTACTCAATCCTGAGCGGTTGCTTGTCAAGGATGGCTTTACCCAGTTTTTCAAGATACTCAAAACCCGTGAGGTCCACATTGTTGTCAAAGGCCATGAAGGGCCGGTGGTCGGCCAGCAGGTCGTTCTTGATGCCCATCAGGTAGAGCCTGATGATGATATTGTTCACGTCATCACCATCCATGAGCGACAATCCCTGGAGCGCATCCTGCACCGTCTTGATGTTGAGATTCAACTCATGAATGAATTGATCCCTGATGGAGAACCCCTTTTCCTTGTATCTGTAGGTGGACTCTTTGCCGATGTTGCCCACTTCGAGTGGCGCATTGAAATGTTTTTCCAGTTCGGCTCTGTAATTATAGAATGTCCGTTTTTCCATCTCGGGTATTGCATTCAGGATATCCTCGAGGGTCAGTTCCTTGCCCTGGCCAAGAAGTTCATCTAGCTTGAGCAGATTGATTTGTTTGATGGTCGCTATCATATTCTGGTCGTGAAAAATTGTTGGTTCGTGCTGCAAAGGTAGTGAATTTGAAGGGTAAACAAGCAAAAATAACTTGTTAAATTCTTGTTTTTCTCGAGGGTTGTTTATACTTTTGCAACACAAATGTTAACAGGGCTAAATATTTTTGTCAAACGGGTCAAAACCAGTTAAAATTTGTGAAATCAAAATCCTTGACATGCTGATAATCAACGACTTACAAAAATCGCTGTCAGAGACCATCTTCCATTAAAACAAGGATTAAGACGCTGTGATTACCAGCGCGACACCACCGATAATCAGAATTGTCAGAGACCATCTTCCATTAAAACAAGGATTAAGACAAGGAAGTCATATAAGTAGTAGGGGGAATCCTTCCTGTCAGAGACCATCTTCCATTAAAACAAGGATAATAAAAGCGCCGCTGGCGCTGATTAGAGATTAAGGATTAGAGATTAGTGAGCATTTCCCACCCCGACTCAACATGAATTACACCGAATGTCCATGTGTGGGTCATGAAATGTTTTATTGATGATTATTCGTGGGGATTGTTGGCCATTCGTGTTTTATTGATGCGTGGCGGCCATTATCCGGATTATTTTTTGTATTTTTGTAACCTGAATAATCTTAACTGGAAAAAATTATGGCACGCAAAGTTTTCATTTCAGTACTGGGGACAGGGATTTATAAGCCCTGCATCTATGGTGATACTGGCATTACGACACGTTTCATCCAAGAGGCCACGTTGCTAAGCATCGGGGCCAAAGAATGGAGCAGCGACGATACGGGCATTGTGCTACTTACAGACTATGCCCGGACCACCAACTGGGTTGTGCCAGACAACAAACGCTTTGACAAGGTCAATAACGTCGAGATAACTGACTATTGTGGCTTGAAACAAAGGATCGATGCTTTAGGATTGCCATTCGCTGTAAACGATATCTCTATCCCCGATGGCAAGAATGAGGAAGAGATGTGGACCATCTTCACGACCCTGTTCGACCAGTTGAAGGATGGCGACAAACTGTATATTGACTTGACCCATGCCTTCCGCTACCTGCCCATGCTCGTGCTGGTGCTCACCAACTATGCCAAATTCCTTCTCAATGCCGTGACGGTCAAGTCGATGACCTATGGCAACTATGAGTCACGTGAAGACAATATTGCCCCGATTGTTGACCTGTTGCCCATTGCCGCCCTGCAGGACTGGACCTATGCCGCTGCCGATTATCTGAACAACGGCTATGCCAAGGGACTCAGGGAGATGACCGAAACCACTCTGCGCCCCTTGATGAAAGATGAATCTACTCGCAACCGTGACCTGGCATTTATCAGGTCGTTCTCGTCGACGATTGAGAAGATTTCCAATGAGCGCATCATGTGCCGTGGCATTGGCATTGTCGAGGGCAAAAATGTCGACAGTCTCATCCGCGCTGCGAACCAGATCGAAGAGGTGACTGTTGCACCTCTCAAGCCCGTCATTGACAAGATTATCTCATCGGTCAACACTGCCGACAATGACAGCGACATCCAGCGCTGCATCAATGCTGCGCAGTGGTGTAATGACAAGCACCTCTACCAGCAGGCCATCACCATCCTGCAGGAGGGAATTGTTAGTTTCTTTTGCAAGCGACATCACCTCAACATCAATGACAGGGTTGAAAGAGGCCTTGTCAATACTGCCTTTGACCGCATGATAAATGATGACGACCCCAGCCAGTATGCTCAAGATAATAGCAGCAAGATAGAAGAGATACAAACAGATGAGTACTTCTCAAACAAAGAATTGATTAATCTTTTCTCCAGTATCACTAACTTGAGAAATGATTACAATCATGCAGGGTTCAGAGATAAGCCTGAACCGCAGAGGGTCAAGACGATGACCGATAATATCGATGAGTACATAAAAACCGCAGCAAGGATTTTTCTGCCGAACAAATGACACGACGCTGATGGCTGCTGAAAAAATCAAACTCACTCCTGACCAGACACGGGTAATGTCCCGCATTCTGGATTTCTTGGGCTCTAGTGACAGGGTGTTCATCCTTAAGGGCTATGCCGGTACGGGCAAGACCACGCTGCTGCGCTTTCTCATCAAGGAACTCGACCGCCTGAACCATAACTACCGGTTGGTGGCTCCAACGGGACGCGCCGCCAAGGTGATGGCCAACATATCGGAGTCGACCGCTGGAGCGACGACCATCCACTCGATGATATACTCCTTCTCTGGTCTGGACGAGGAGAAATTGCCACAGGATACCCCCACAGTGGATTCCACTGGCCAGCTGTTGCTCAACTTCGAGCCTGTCAAGATCAACCACGATTACAGCACGGTGTATATCATCGATGAATCCTCGATGATTGCCGATATCGAGGCCAAGGACCCCATCCAGGCCAAGTTCGGCTCGGGCAAACTGTTGACCGAACTGATGGAATATGACGCTAACCCAGCCAGCAAATACATTTTTGTTGGTGACCCTTGCCAGTTGCCGCCTGTCGAGCAGTACTTCTCCCCAGCGCTGATGCCCGAATACTTCAGCCAGCACTTCGGAGTGGGCGTGCAACAAGAGCAGCTGACGCAGATCATGCGTCAAGACGATGACAACGACATCGTCACCGCCAGCAAGCGCATCCGCACCCTGTGGAGCCAGGCCCCCGAGTCCAAGGAGGAATACGGTGCCCGCAAACTGTGGGGCAAACTGCCCTTCCACAACCACAGCAACATCCAGTTCCACAGCAATAAGGACCAGATGGTGGAGCATTACGTGCGAGGCATCAAGCAGGAAGGACTCAATCACGGCGTGATGATCTGCCGCAGTAACAAGGCCTGCAACGAGTTGTCAACCACCATCCGTGGCATGCTTGGGCACCACATGGGCCGTATCCAGGAAGGCGACCTGCTCATGGTCGCTCAGAACAACCTCCTGACCGGCCTTGTCAACGGTGACCTCGTGGTCGTTAACCGCGTCACCGACCAAATGGCCACGATGGCGGGGTTGCGTTTCCGTTATATCAAGGTTACTGACCTGGCGAACAACAACGAGTACAGTTCATGGATCATCGAGGACATCCTCTTCCAGTCGTTGCCCAACCTCGACAAGGTGCAGCAGACCGCCCTGTTCACCGATTTCATCGTCAGGATGCGCAAACTGGGTATCAAGGAGAAATCCGACCGTTTCTATAAGATGATGATGGATGACCCCTACCTGAATGCCCTGCGCTGCAACTACGGCTATGCCGTCACCTGCAACAAGGCCCAGGGTGGCGAGTGGGACGAGGTCTATATCGACATGCCGCGCAACATCACCCTCAACCCCGCCAAACCCGACTACCAGTGGGTCTATACCGCAATGACCCGCGCCCGCCAGATCCTCCACCTCGTCGACGACTTCTTCTACAGCAGCTAAGGGAGTCAAGAAAACCAAGCATAGTTCTTGCAAATTTTAATTTGATTGTGTAACTTTGCAACCATCAACCACCGCTCCTTGACATGGTGAAAAACCAATGATGGTCTTTTCTCTTATTTGTTACCGTTAGGAACGCATCAGCGATGTCTATGTATTACGTGCCTTTGGCTCGTATAAAGTCTTCCACTAAAACAAGGATTAAGACACGACGTACGCAGGTAAAAAAAATGACGGCATTTGCCGTCATTTTTCATTTCAGTTGATATCGGTTTATGAGGATAGAGACCTGCTTTGCGGTGAACTTACCTCCTCTGCTGGTCGTGAACCCCTCGTTGTTTAATGTTCTAGCCATCTCGCTCAGGTTATTGGTTTCTCTCACCAGAATCTTTAGCATAGCAACAGCTCTCTTATTGTGAGGGTTGTTCGCTGCTTTCTCCTGGTTCGTCTGCCGGCTGTTCGTAATGGCTTTTTCCATATTGCCTGTCAAGTTCTCTGGTTTACCAAGTTGACATCCTTGTTCCTTCTTCACTTGTAGGGCTGCTCTGGTACGCTGACGGATCAAACCAGCCTCATATTCACTGATGGCTGCAATGATTGTAAGTACCAGTCTGTTCGCTCTTGGGAAGTCACAGAATACGATTTCTATGCCTGAATCCAAAAGTTGGCTCGTAAAGGTCACATTTCTAGAAAGTCGATCCATCTTGGCGACGATCAGTGTGGCCTTCATCTTCTTGCAGAGTTCCAATGCCTCGTGAAGTTTGGGACGCTGTGTTTTTCGTCCGCTCTCAACTTCTACAAATTCAGCTATCGGTTCTTCTCCGCTAAGATAGTTTCTGATAATTTCTTGTTGGGCTTGTAATCCGAGTCCTGACGCTCCTTGTCTTTGCGTTGAAACCCGAAGATAAGCCACATAATCAGTTTTTTCCATTGTTTGAAATATATTAAACGAACGTTTAGTATTGTTCAAGAAAGGTGGGACTCCCCAAAATTGCCTGGAAAATCCCACTTTCTCTCATTTTTCAGTTTCTGTGATAATGCCATATTCTTGGGAAATGCGTTCTTCGTAGTTTTCGCATTTCTCTATTTCACTATCCAGAATAGAAATCAGGTTATCAACGAAGATGTGTTCTATCGTTTTTAAAGTTTCACCCTCTTCAGAAATGAGCGTTACTTCAAAAAGATCTTCACCCTCGTTTAACACCACTTGGACATAGCCGGTGTGAAGAAATCCTTGTACATGGAATTTCACACCAACTTCAACGATAGTAATGCTAGCCGGGTTTATTCCCCAACTCATTACCACAAAAGGATTGCTACGGAAGATGCTGAGGATATAACCAGCGATCTCCTTGCTATATTCTTCGTCCATATCACTTCCTCCCCTTGTTTTTGTTGATTTCACTGATGAGCCTTCGGTTGAGAGCGTTGAGTGCCTTATACAACCGATCATAACTCTTTTCATACTTAGTGCCCTGGAGTCTTAATCCGGCACTTACGAGATCATTACCGGCATTATAGATATCCCTTTGTGCCAGGCGTAATTCTCTCAGTCGGTCTTCTTCTGTAAAAATCATAGTAGTTCAGTTTAAGTAAGTGTTGTTAACTACAGTCTTGTAATAGCTTCCAGGTGCAGGGATTCGAACTTTCTTGAATACCATCTGCCACCAATCGCTCTTTAGGTCGGGTTTCTCGTTCATCAGCATCTCAACGATTGCCGGATGGATGGGAAAACAGTACTGGAGAGCCCTTTTCTTGCTTCCGTCGCTAAGGCTGTTCCAATACTTCAATGTCATTTTCTTTGTTTTCTGTGCCATTGTTGTTTTGTGTTTAGGAAGAAGGCCCCCACATGTTAGTTTTGTGAGAGCCTTCATCGGTTAATACTATGTTATTTGCGATTTCTCGGCTTAAATCGAATACAGTCATTCTCGCGAAGTTGTTTTATGACTTCATTAGCTTCAAACATGATATACCGATCACGTCTGATAATCGCTTCATCATGAATGACTTTAGTGTCTATCCATCTGTTAATCGTGGAAATAGAACATCTGAGATATTCTGCTAACTCTTTTTTCCCACGTATATAGATTGGTTCATAGTGGTAAGTTAGCTTTGTCATGTTCTTAATTACTGCAGACATGATGATATAGATGTCCTCGCCTGTCAAATCCACACCTCGTTTCTCCAGCAAATCTTTCGGTAATTGGATGTCGTTAATAATGTCTCGCATAGTATTCTTCCTCTTTACTCCAAAAATCCAGGTCAGCTTTCACCATTTCGTAGGTTGATCTCAGTTCCTCGTGGTCTAACCTGGGATTGTGTTGTTGATATGCTGCTTCTACTTCCCCAAATGTCAAGTCTGGATAAGTTTGCAGAAGCTCATAGAGTTCATCATAATACTCATAGAAATAATCGTCGTAGAACCCCATTGAATAATCGCACTGATGTTGATATACTCCAGTGCAGTTCTCAATGATATGCTCGACGAATGACAAGCAATTAAGAAGGTCTCGTTTTACCGTAAATTCATGATCGCTGTGGGGGTCATAATAGCCACAACTCAAATTAATGGCTGAAACTCCAAGACCATTCTCCTTCAATGTCAAAACGTCAGTCATCATCCCTTCTTCTAAATGATAACCGAATTGCTCATGTCCGGTAGCCTCGATAAATTCTTTAGAGGCTATTTCAGTGGAGCAGATGGAAGCGATTAGGTCATTACTTCCTCGTCTATCACACTGAACAACAAATCTCACGTCTTTGAAGAAATCCATGTTGGCCTTACTACTGCCGACACATCCGACTTCCTCTCCAACGAAAAATGCTACTTTAAGGTTGTCGTATTTCATCAGACACTTCAGGCAGACCCATACACCGTTTTTATCATCGGCGCCAAGTCCTTCAAGTCTTTTATTCTTGGGACTATAGCCGAAAATGATGTCCTTGGTCTCGATAGCCTGAAAATCTCGTGAATGAATCGTCTGCACCTGGTCGATATGGCTCACGATGCAGGGGTAGGTATCAGAAACACCCTTCGTCACATAGATGTTTCCAATTTCTCGGTCAATATCAATTTTCGCTTCTGGTACATTGTTTCTAATCCACCAGAGCAGAAATTTGATCATTTTCTGTTCTTTTCCACTCTTGCTGTGAATGGAATAAAGTTTTTTAAGCAGTTTCATATCTCACTAAGCTTCAATAAGAGCCTCCTCCTCGACTGGTACATCAAGGGGCAGCTCGGTTTGTTCATTAATCTCATCATACAGTTCATCACCAATACGGAACAGGATCTGGCAGTTGATATATACTTCAACCATTTCGATGCATACATTTTGAGGCTCGTAGATATTGAGTTCTGGGTTCCAAGCATTATAGGTAGTAAGATCCTCAGCGTTTTCATAATATTTTGAATCCAACGCTGAATAGAACCAGTTGTCCTTCTTGT
>Ga0247609_10004763_pt1 | contig 13432 bp, 1 predicted proteins | sample 172DNAGHGlowgp2_FD_193487 | JGI IMG/M metagenome (GOLD analysis project Ga0247609, IMG submission 193487) | Sheep rumen microbial communities from Palmerston North, Manawatu-Wanganui, New Zealand - 1728 DNA GHGlow gp2 | ecosystem: Host-associated > Mammals > Digestive system > Stomach > Rumen ...
GGGATTTGGCCCAATCCCCAATCCCCAATCCCCAATCCCCAATCCCCAATCCCCATTTGAGTTTTTATTTAAATTATTCATAAATAATAAATAAAATAAAAATAATTAATTTAATCTGATAATAAAATATCTAAATTTTAAGAAAATTCAAAAACAATTTAAAAACTCAAATAATTTTAATTATATAAAAATAACTACCAATGTCGGAACAAAAATCAGATCAAGATAATCTAAACAACGAAGGCCAACCAAAAGAAGAAGAAAAAGTTCCCGAAACCCAAAAACAAAAGACTAGCCTCGAAAATGAAAAAAAATATCCATCTCTTCCACCTAAACTTCGTAAAGATGGACAAGAAGTAGTTCCATGGACCTCAAATCCAACAAGTGATTTCGTAAATCCTTATGGACTTACATTAAAAAGAAAAAAGAGAAAAAAATCAATAAATTTTGAAAAACCAAGAGAGGGATGTGCCATTTTACAACCAAAAGTAAATGAGCCTTTTGAAGCAATACCAAGAAGAATTACTCGTAAAGAATTATTAAAAAGAGTTCTAGAAAATTTTAGTAAAACAGATGTTGAAAGTTTATTAAAAAATAAATATGATATTGATTTTTCAATTCCAGATAAATCAAAATTACCTTTGCCTTTTTTCGATGATAAATTATATGATATTTATCCTAATGAACATTGGATGAAACAAGCTATAGACAAAGAAACTGGAAAAATATTAAAAATTCCTGCTAAAGCCTTAATTATGAATAAAGAAACAAAAACTGGACAATGGAAAAGAGTTTTAGTAAAAAGTTATGAAGAAAAAAAAGATACTTTCAGTATTGAAATCGAAGGAGAAGAAAAAAATGTTGATGATGTACCTAAAATGTATATTTTATATGATTCTGAAAATCCTAATATTTTTTGTAAAAGAATTAGTGAAGCTATAAAATTAAGAGAAAAAAGTGAAGAAATAATTAAATATAATTATTATTTGAAAAAAATTCCTAAATTTGAAGTCACTGAATTACCTAAAGATAGAGCAATTAAAATTACTAATAAAATTAAAACATTAAGAGATTTTAATTTAGTCGAGAAGTTTTTAAAAGACGAAATGAAATCAGTTTCTAAATCATATGTTTTCCAATTAAATAAAATGATGTTTGATAATTTATATTTTAAAGAAAAAAGTAATGAACTATGTTGTTTAAATTTAAAAATCGAGCCACCACAATTACCTCCTGTTCCACAATATGGAAAAGAAATGCTATATGAAGAGAATAAGGAATTTAAATATACAGAATTAGAAAAAAGATTTAATATAAATACATTATTATGCAAAACAAATGTTATTCAAGCTTTACATAAGATAAAAACTTTAATAAGTGGTATGCATAATAAATTAAGTTTATATAAAGTAAAATTTAATATTACTGTACGTCTTGATGAATTTATAAAGGAAGAAAAAAAAAATATTTATGATTTTAAAAAATCTTTAGATGCAACTCAAATCCAATCTATAAAAAAAATTCTTCAAAATTTAGAATTTAAAGCGCAAGATTTGTCTTTAATGGATATTTCTCCAGATAAAAAAAAACAATTAAATGAAAAAGAAACAAAGGAAAAAGAAGCTAAAGATACAAAACAAAAAGGAACAGGAGAAGGAGGAGAGCAAAATACATATAAACCTCAAGACACTGCTCCATTTTTAATTGATTTTATGAAAAACAGGCCTTTAAAGCCAAGAAAATTTGTTTTTAAAGAAGATCAAGAAAGAGAAGAAAAGAATCAAAGATTAATGATGGAATTAAATAATTTTAAAACTATTACTTTAATTAAAAAAATAAATATTATGTTTCAAGACCAATTATATGTTACAGTAGTAAATTCTTTAATTAATTATGTAGAATTTTTTGAAAAAAATATTCCAGAAAAAACTGAGATTATTAAAACAAATGAAGTAAAAAATATTTATCCAGATCCTTTAGATATTAAAAATAGAATCAAAAATATAACTGAATCAAAAATGATTTTAGGAGCAGGAAATGCTTTTAATAAAGAGACAGATAATCCTGATGAAGATTTAAATACAACATATGAAGCTATAGAATATGAGACAGAGCAAAAATATATTGAAGAAAAAAAACCTATATTTAATATTGTATTGAAATATAAAGAAGGGCAATTTGGTTATCATTTGCAAGTAGAAGATTTTATTATAGAAATAAGAAAAATATTTGATGAAGGTTTAGATAAAATACAAAAAATTGAACAAATAAATTTTTCAAAACAAAAAATATATTCAACAATGAAATATTTTGATATGCTAAAAAGATACAAGGGTCTTAAATATAAAGGAAAAACAAATGATACACAAAATATTGAAGATGAAAAAAGTGCAAATAAAACTGGGACTCAAGAAAATTTCAGAACTGGCTCATCAATTATTAAGCATTCCCCAGGTGATAAAAATGAAAAAGATGGAAAAGATAATATTCCCCAAGAAATAGACCTAAAAGAAGATATTAATAATATTGAAAATAAATTTAATCCAAAAAGAGAAGAAGCTTATTGGTTAGAAGATTTATATGATAGACTAGAAAAATGCCTTATGATGGGAAAAGAACCATTACAAAGATATAGTGCATTATTTAATCAATATAAAGCTGATTTAGATATTGAGCCAGAAGCTTATGTTAAAAGTTTAGATGACACCGCCACCGAAAATGGTAATGCTGTGCATGTTTTAAGAGATGATATAATTAAACATCAAAATTTATATGATCAAATAAAAAAAGAAATTAATGAAAATATTCAAGTTAGTTATTTTAATGTTAATTGTAAAGATGTAAGAGATACATTATTAAATAAGCATGCAAAAATAAAAGAATTAGAATTAAGTTGCCTAAATAAAAAATCTCAAGATATTAAAACATCAGTATTTAAACAAGTTGAAGAAATGAAAAGTGGTATTACAAAACCAAGTAAAAATATTGAAGAATTAGTTGAAATAGAAAAATATATTGAAGATGTTCCAAATTTATTATTAAATCTGAAAACAGATATTGATTCATGCTTGGAAATTTATAAAATTTTGGATGAATTTTTCCAAAAAGTGCAATATATAGATTTAAGAACCAGGTTTTTATTAATTCAAAGTACAACAGATGTAACTAATACAATTAATATGGCAAAAGGTTCATTAAAGAAAAATAGAGATAAATTCTTAAATGCCTTATTAGAAAGTCAAGCTACATTAACTGAAGATATTAAAGGTTTGAAAAATCAAATTAATAAATTAATGCAATACAAATCTATATCACAATTAGAAGAAGCTGCAAATTTATCTAATTCATGTCAAAAAATTTTACAAGATTGCCAAGAAAGAGCAAAAATTTGTAATAGTAGAGAAGTTAATTTTAATCGTGAACAGACAGATTTTAGTCAATTACAAACAATGGCAAAAGAATTTCAACCATTTTATGCAATATGGACTTCAATTGATACTTTTCAAAAAAAATCAGAAGAATTTAAAAATGTTCCTTTAAGTCAATTAAATGGGTTAGATGTAGAAGAAATGAATGATACAGTAAAAAAACATTTATTCCAAAGTATTAAATATTTAAAAGAAATGGATGGTTTTAATGATTTAATTAAAACAGCAGAAAGCGTTCGTGAAAAGTCCATAGAATTTGAAAAAACAGCAGAATTAGCTGTGGCTCTAACAACCCAGGGTTTACAAGAGCGTCATTGGAATGAATTAAAAGAAAAAACTGGAATTGATTGTACTGATCAATCTGCTCAAATTGATTTGAGAACAATTTTATCAAAAAACGATTTAAATAAAGAAATTATAGAACATGCAAAATTAATTGCCGATAAAGCATCAAGAGAATTTCAAATTAAGCAAAAATTGGAAATTTTGGAGAAAAATTGGGCAAGCGTCGAATTTGGAACTCAACCTCATCGTATTAAAGGATTATTTATTATTACAGGATGGGGAGATATTTATAAAGTTTTAGATGAAGATGTTCAAGAAGTTCAACAATTAGAAGTAAATCCATATAAACAACATTTTATTAATGAAATTAATGAATGGTCTTCAAGTTTTCAAAATATTACTGATGTTTTAGAATCTCTTTCTAAATTACAAACTAAATGGTTCCAATTACAACCTATTTTTGAATCTCCTGATATTACTAAAAGTATTCCTCATGATGCTTCTATTTTTGCAAAAGCAGATAAAAGTTTTAAAGAAATTGTTCGAGGCTTAAAAGAAAGTACAAATGTTAAATTTATTTGTAATAAAGAAGGACTTTTAGATAAAATTAAAGAATCAAATAATTGGCTTGAAGAAGTAGAAAAAGGTTTAAATGATTATATTGAGAAAAAAAAAACTTTATTCCCAAGATTTTACTTCCTTAGTAATGAAACATTATTAAAAATATTATCAGAAACAAAAGATTTAAATCGTGTAAAAGAAAACTTAAAAAATATTTTTGAAAATATTCATAACATTGAATTACAAGATGATAAAATTATATTAAAAATGATATCAAACTTAGGTGAAAAAGTTCCACTAAAAAATATAATATCAATAGAAAGAAAAAATATTGAAGATTGGATGAAAGAATTACAAAATTCAATGTTTGAGACAGTACGCCAATGCATGGAAAGGTGTTTAAGAGCATATCAAAGACCCCCAACAAAAGATTGGATATTTGGACATACAGGACAAAGTGTAATACATTCAAATCAATGTATGTGGACACAACAAGTAGAAGAATCAATAGCAAATAAAACAATACCTGCATATTGTAACGAAATACAGGAAAGAATTAATTTATTAGTAAAAATATTAAGAGAACCTTTAAGTAGAGTAGATGGAATAACAGTATTTAATTTGTTAACATTAGAAGTACATAATAAACAAATAACTGAATTATTTCAAATAGGCGAATGGTCACCAACAAGTTTTGAATGGAAAAAACAATTAAGATATTATTGGGAAAATGATAATATGTATGTAAAATCAATTCAAACTTCATTCCCATATGGGTATGAATATTTAGGAAACACAGAAATATTGGTAATTACCCCCTTAACTGATAAATGTTATTTAACTTTGATGGGAGCTTTAAAATTTAATATGGGGGGAGCCCCAGCAGGTCCAGCAGGAACAGGAAAAACTGAATCAACTAAAGATTTAGCAAAATCAATTGCTAAACAATGTGTTGTATACAATTGTTCAGAAGAAACTGATTTTGTTGCTGTTGCTGCATTTTTTAAAGGTTTAGCAAACTGTGGTGCTTGGATTTGTTTTGATGAATTTAATCGTATTAATATTGAAGTTTTATCGGTTATTGCTTCACAATTAATAGTATTATTTAGTGCTAAAGATGCTGGAATGGATAAAATTATTTTTGAAAAAACTCCTATTCATATTTTACCAACATTTTGTGTTTTTATTACAATGAATCCAGATTATGAAGGACGTACAGCTTTGCCTGATAATTTAGTTGCCTTATTTAGACCAATGGCTATGATGGTTCCAGACTATAAATTAATTTCTGAAGTATATTTATATAGTTCTGGTTATTTAGCTGCCAAAGAATTAGCAAAAAAGATTGTTTCTACTTTTAAATTATCTTCAGAACAATTATCTTCACAGTCTCATTATGATTTTGGTATGCGTGCAGTAAAATCCGTTTTATATGCAGCTAAAAAATTAAAAAGAGGAAATCCAGATGAGCCTGAAGATAAATTACTTTTACGTTCTATTAGAGATGTAAATTTACCAAAATTTTTAAAGGAAGATATTCCTTTATTTATGAATATTATTAAAGATCTTTTCCCAAAAACAGAAATGCCGAAAAATGATTTAGATGATTTAATGGCAAGAATAAATGATAATATAAAAAAACAAAAATTACAACCTCATGAAAATTTCATTGCAAAGATTGTTCAATTATATGATACAATTCAAGTTCGTCATGGTCTTATGATAGTAGGGCCCACAGGAGGTGGTAAATCATCAAATTGGCAAATTTTACAAAAAAGTATAAGTGATTTAAATGATGGGAAAAGATATTTTACAACAAAATCAACTGTAATAAATCCTAAATCTGTAAGAAAGCCAGAATTGTTTTGTGATAAAGATCCAATGAATCCAACTGAATGGATAAATGGTATTATTCCAATTTTAGTAAATGAATTAAATAAAGATACAACAGGTCAAACAAAATATTGGATTTTATTTGATGGGCCTGTAGATACTTTTTGGATTGAAGATATGAATTCTGTTTTGGATGATTCTCGTAGACTATGTCTTCCAAGTTCAGCAATTATAGTCTTAAATGAAACAATTACAATGATGTTTGAAGTAGAAGATTTAATTCATGCATCTCCTGCAACTGTTTCTCGTTGTGGTATGGTCTATATGGAACCATCTGCAATTGGTTTAATGCCTCATGCTAAAAAATGGATGGAAACAAGGTTACCACAAAGTATTATAAATAGTCCAGAAGATGCTAATGTTTATCAAAGAATTGAAAATTTATTTGAATTATGTTTAGAAGAAAATATTCATTTTATTAGAAAAAATATTAAAGAACCATGTCCTACTACTGATGTAAATTTAGCTTCATCTTTATTTAGTTTATTAGATTGCTTTTTAGCAAAATTCAAAGAAACTGGAAGTTTAAAAATTTCAAAAATAGAATTAGAAATATTATATAAAAGTATATATAATATTTATTTCTTTTGTACTGTTTGGTCAATTGGTATTACTTCTAAAGAAGATGGGAGAGAGAAATTTAATGAATATATACGTAATTTTATGAAAGAAAAATTACCAGAAAATGATGTAGGTCGTGTTTTATTCCCAGAAGAAAAAACAGTTTATGATTATTATTTCGATTATGAAAATGACGAATGGAAGCCATGGGAAAATTTATTAACTTTCCCAAAAATTGATTCTCGTGCCGAATATACAGATATTATTATTCCTACCATTGATTCAGTTAGATATTGTTATATATTAAAATATCTATTAACTCAAAGAAAGCATATAATTACGACTGGACCAACAGGAACAGGAAAAACTGTAAATATGTTAGATATTATAGGAGTTATGGAAGAAGCTACAAAAAGAAATGAAGAAAAATATGCACATATAATTATAAACTTTTCTGCTCAGACAACTGCTGCACAAACTCAACATTCTGTAGAAAGAATATTAAAAAGAAAAGGAAGAGGAAAATATGCTCCTGATAATAATCGTATTATGATAGTTTTTGTTGATGATTTAAATATGCCTAAAAAAGAAAAATATGAGGCACAACCACCAATAGAAATTTTAAGGCAATGGCTTGATTATGAAGGATGGTATGATTTAAATGAAAAAGAAAAGCCATTTATGCATATTAGTAATTTAATTTTAACAGGTGCAATGGGACCTCCTGGTGGAGGTAGATCCCAATTGACAAATAGATTTATGAGACATTTTAATGTTATTACTTATACTGAATTAGTTGATAGTTCTATAAAAAGTATTTTTTCAAGAAAAGTTAAAAATTTCTTAACTAAATTTAGTCCAGAGTCTAAATCAATTGTTGATACTTTAGTAGATTCAACTTTAAAATTATATAAAGAGATTAAGTCTAAATTATTACCAATACCAAAATCAAGTCATTATTTATTTAATTTAAGAGATATGAGTAAAGTTTTACAAGGTGTTTGTGGTGCAAGTGTAAAGCATTGCACAAAAAAAGTTGATATGGTAAGAATTTGGATGCATGAAATGATAAGATCATTTGGAGATCGTTTAATATGTGATGAAGATAGAAATTGGTTAAAAGAAATATTACATAAAAATATTTTAGAAACACCTGATTATGATGTAAAGGATATAAATGAAATATATAAAGGTTTAGAAAAAATAATTTATTGCGACTTTTGTGCAGGTATTGATAGGCCATATATTCAAGTAACAGATATAAAAGGATTTATAACAAGAATAGAAGATAAATTAAAAGAATTCAATGAAGAGTTTAAAAATAAGCAAATGCCATTAGTTATGTTTTTAGATGCATGTGATCATGTTGCCAGAATTAGTAGAATAATTAGGCAAACTGGAGGACATGCATTATTATTAGGAGTAGGGGGTTCTGGACGTCAATCAATCGCAAGATTATCTTCTTATATTAATTTTGGAATGGATTGCACTAATATTGAAGTTATTAAAGGATATAGACTCCCTGATTTTAGAAAAGATGTTAAAAATTTCTTAAAGGATACTGTTTGCAAAGAAAAAGGAAAAATAAATTATTGCTTTTTATTATGTGATACACAATTATTTGATGAAATTATGTTAGAAGATATGAATAATGTTTTAAATTCTGGGGATATTCCTGATATTTATAAAGCTGAAGATTATGAAGAAATAAAAAAAGCTGTTCAACAAGAAATGAAAAGTAAACATTTGCAAGATAATAGAGAAAATATGATGTCAATTTATTTAAAAAGAGTTATGGCTAAAATACATATTATATTAGCTATGTCACCTGTTGGTGAAAAATTTGTAACAAGATTAAGGATGTTCCCATCTTTAGTAAATTGTTGCACAATAGATTGGTTTACCGAATGGCCAGAAGAAGCTTTAATAAGTGTTGCTAAAAATATTTTAGAGCAGAAAGATGATATTGCTTTAGGCAAAAAATTAGATGGTGTCATTGAATGTATTAAATATATACATAAAAGTGTTGAAAAAATATCAATTAAATATTTAGCTGAATTAAGAAGATATAATTATTTAACACCAACATCATTTTTAGAATTTTTATCTTTATTTCATAATATATTAGTTAAAAAGACACAAGAAAATCAAAACAATATAGATAGATATGAAATGGGATTAAAAGTTTTAGATTTCGCAGAAAAAAAAATTTCTGAAATTGAACAAGAAATTCAAAAAAATACACCAATTTTAGAAAAACTATCTAAAGAAACAGAAGAAATAATAAAAGATGTTGAAATAAAAAAGGCAGAAGCTGATAAAGTTAGAGAAAAAGCTTCAGCTGATTCACAAGTTGCTGAAGCTTTAGCTATAAAAATTTCCAAAATTGAAGCAGATTGCCAAAGAGAATTAAGTGAAGCAGAAAAAGGTTTACAAAGTAGCTTAGAAAAAATAGATCAAATTAAAGATAATGAATTACAAGAATTAGCAGGATATAAAATATATGGAGAAAAATTAAAAATGACATTAGAATTATTATTTACATTTAAAAATGGAGATAGATGGAGAACAAATAAAGCAAATATAAAAGAACCAACAGGAGATGTTAAAAATCCTTTTAGATTAAGTTATAAAGAAGCAGCAATAAATGAATTACAAGTAAATGATCCAAAGGTATTTAAAGAATATTTTTATTCATTTAAAAGTGAAGAAAGAAGAGAAGATTTAAAAAATAAAGAAATGGATAATGTATTAAAAGCAGAAAAATATATTCAAGATCATAATATGGATCGTGAATTAGTAGATAATGCATCTAAAGCAGTAGGACCATGTTTTGATTTTATAGTAGGAATGATTGAATTTTGCCATAAAAGTATTGAAATTGTTGATCCTAAAAAAAAAGAGGCAGCAAAAGCAAAAATAGAGAAAGATAAAGCTGATGAAAAATTAGCAATAGCCCAAGCAGCTCTAGCCAAAGCTGAAAAAGAATCAAATGATTTAGAAACTTTATTAAATCAAAAACAAAAAAGTAAAAATGAATTAATAGTAACTTTAAATGATAATCAAACAAAAGTAAAAAGAGCAAAAAAAATAGTAGAATTATTAGCTGGAGAAAAAGTTAGATGGGGAGAATCTGTAAAATCATTACAAGATTATAGTAATTATATAATTGGAGATTGTTTAATAGCAGCTGCTGCTATAGCATATAGTGGCCCATTTGTTTCAACATATAGGACAGAATTATTAAATGAATGGAAAGAAAAATTAGATAATCAAAAAATAATAAGAAGTGACAATGTTTCATTAAGAACAGTTTTAGAAGATCCAATAACAACTGGAAAATGGAATAAAAATATGTTGCCTAATGATAATTTATCTATTGAAAATGGTATAATTATGTTTAAAACAAGTAAATGGCCTTTAATGATTGATCCACAAAATCAAGCTAGTATTTTTTTGAAAAAATTTGGATTTGATGTTAAAAGTACTAGTTTCCAATGTATAAAAATTTCTGATGCAAAAATGATGGACACTGTTATTTCTGGTGTTAAATATGGTTCTTGGATAATGCTTGATAATGTTGGAATTGATATTGATAATTCTTTGGAGCCTATTTTACAAAGACAACAAGTTAAAACTAAATCTAATTTTTATGAAATAAAAATTGGAGAAAAAACAATTACTTATAATGAAGAATTTAAATTATTTATGGTGACTACTTTATCTAATCCACATTATAGTCCAGAAACTTTTGCAAAAATAACTATTATTAATTTTGCTATAACACAAATTGGCTTAGAAGATCAAATGTTATCTGAATTAGTCAAAATTGAAATGCCACAATTAGAAGCATCTAAAGCTCAAATTCTTGAAGAAAATTTTGAAAGTAAAGAAGCTCTAGTAAAAATAGAAGATCAAATTTTAGATAACTTATCAAAGAATAAAGATAATATAGAAGAATGTTTAAAAAATTCAGAACTTATTGATATTTTATCAGATTCAAAAAAAATGTCAACACAAATTAATGAAAAACTAAAAATTTCAGAAAAAACAGAAAAAGAAATAGATGAAAAAAGGGAAATATATCGTCCATCTGCAAAGAGAGCTTCATTATTATTCTTTTCTTTAATTGATTTAGCAATGATTGATCCTATGTATCAATTCTCATTAATTCAATTTAAAGAATTATATCAAACTACAATAAAAAAATTGCCAGTAAATGAAGATAATGAACAAAGATTAAAAGATATTGATGATTCAACAACAAAATCAAGTTTCGACTTTACATGTAGAGCTTTATTTGAAAGAGATAAACCATTATTTAGCTTTTTAATGGCAATTAAAATAATAATGGGAGAGCAACAAAATGAAGAAAAAATAAAAAATTCTGAATTAAGATTTTTACTCGCTGGACCATCGAGCGAAATCCAAGTAGAACCCCCTGAAAATCCCACAAAATGGATAAGTCCAAATGATTGGAATAGTTTTTATAATCAATTACATGGAATGACCTATTTATGCGATGCATTTAAAGGAATTGATGAAGATTTTATACAAAATCATGAAAAATTTCTCCCATTTTTTGAAAGTCCACAAAATGAACACACATTACTACCCGAGCCTTATGAAAATAATTTAACAGATTTTGAAAAATTAATACTTGTAAAAGCTATAAGATTTGATAAATTGACATTTGAATTAAATTATTATGTAGGTCAAAATTTAGGAAAAGAATATACTGAGCCACCAACATTTAATTTATTAAAATCATTTGAAGATTCTACTAATAAAATACCTTTATTATTTGTTTTATCAACAGGTTCTGATCCAAAAAATGATTTTCAACAATTAGCTGATTCTATGGGAAGAAAAGTAGAATTTGTTTCTTTAGGTAAATCTATGGATAAAGTAGCTATATCTAAAATAGATGATACAAAATTAAAAGGAGGTTGGATTTTATTACAAAATTGTCATTTAGCTATTAGTTTTATGCCAAAATTAGAAGATGAAATTGAAAAATTGCAAAATTCTCCAACATTAGATACAAATTTCAGATTATGGCTAACTTCAATGTCATCAAATAAATTTTCAATAAATGTTTTAAAAAGTTCTATTAAAATAACAATGGAACCACCTAAAGGATTAAAATTAAATTTACAAAGACAATATGATAATATAAATGAAGAAGAATTAGAAGCATGTTCTAAGCCAGATTTATTTAAATCATTTTTCTTTTCATTATGTTTTTTCCATGCCATTGTTCAAGATAGAAGAAAATTTGGTCCTATAGGTTGGAATATAAAATATGATTTTACAAATGAAGATCTAAAAGTATCAAGATTACAATTAAAAAACTTTTTAGAAGAATATGATGAAGTACCATATAAAGTATTAAATTATTTAGTAGCAGAAATAAATTATGGAGGAAGAGTCACAGACGATAAAGATCAAAGATTAATTCAGACAATATTATTAACATATTTATGTGATAAAACATTAAAATATAATGAATATCCATATAGTGAAAGTGGTATTTATTATTGTCCTAAACCTGGTCCAAAATCAACATATTCCGATTTTATTAAAAAATTACCAACATCAACAAGTCCTGAAGTTTTTGGACTTCATGATAATGCTGAAATTATTACAGCACAAAATGAAGCAAGATTATTATTAGAAACATTATTATTAATGCAGCCTCGAACATCATCAGGAGGTGGAAAAAGTATGGAGCAAACTGTTGGAGAAACTTTAGAAATTATTGAGAAAAATACACCTCCCGCATTTGATTATGAGGCAATTTTCGCAAAATTCCCCACTGATTATAAAGAAAGTATGAATACTGTTCTCATTCAAGAAGTTATAAGATATAATGTTTTATTAAATTTAATGAAAATTAATATACAAAATTTAAAAAAAGCCTTAAGTGGCCATATAGTTATGGATGAAATTTTAGATGCAATTGTAACTTCAATTTATAATAATCAAGTGCCTCAATTATGGATTAAATCAGGGTTTTTATCTATGAAACCTTTAATGAGTTGGATTAAAGATTTAAATGAAAGAATTAGTTTCTTTAAGGATTGGTATGAAAACGGAACACCAACATGCTTTTGTATTTCAAGATTTTCTTTCCCTCAAGCATTTTTAACTGGTACTTTACAGAATTATGCTCGTAAGCATGGATGTGAAATTGATTTATTAACTTTTGAATTTAAAATAATGGATGATACAACATGGGATAAAGTGACTGATAAGCCTGAAGATGGATGTTATGTTTATGGAATGTTCTTAGAAGGTGCAAGATGGAATTATGAAACTCATTTATTGGATAATTCATTAAATAGGGAACTTTATACTGATGTACCTTTAATACATATGATACCTGTACCTAATAGGGAACCACCACAAACTGGTATTTATAATACACCATTATATAAAGTACTTAGTAGACAAGGTACTTTGTCAACTACTGGACATTCGACTAACTTTGTAATTATGGTAGAATTACCTACTAAAGAGGATGAATCAAAATGGATTAAAGCTGGTGTCGCTATGTTTTTGGCATTAAAACAATAAAAATTTTAGGAGCATTTTCATTCATTAGAAAATTAAATTTATTTTTAATTCATTATTTTTTATTATTATTGATTCTTTATTAAGTTAATAAAAATATATCTATTTAATTCTTAAACATCTTGGGG
>Ga0247609_10004765_pt1 | contig 13432 bp, 10 predicted proteins | sample 172DNAGHGlowgp2_FD_193487 | JGI IMG/M metagenome (GOLD analysis project Ga0247609, IMG submission 193487) | Sheep rumen microbial communities from Palmerston North, Manawatu-Wanganui, New Zealand - 1728 DNA GHGlow gp2 | ecosystem: Host-associated > Mammals > Digestive system > Stomach > Rumen ...
TGGACTTCACCCTTTTCGCCAATGAAAATGCCAAAATGTTTCTTGAAAAACACTTCTGCGTCAAAATCAGGATCCATTTCGAAATGGATGGAGGTCTCTTCCATTCTTTGAATCCGATCAAGGGCGTAGATTTGCAGTCGGCTATCTGTAAGGCTTTTTTTGCCAAGCAAATACCATCGTTGCCTGAACACCTTTAAACAATAGGGTTGAATGGGGATGGTGTAAGATTGAGGCTCATCAAACTTGTGGTAAGTCATCGTTAATTCATGGTTGTCTTTTATGGCTTGGATGATGATGGGTAGGAATTCTAATCCAGCTGGGATTTCTTCTAATAAAAGCCTGTCTTTGATGGAAATGCTGTCAATTAATATGTTGTTGACAGAGAGGGTTTGTAGCATCCAATTCTGTGTGGATTTGTCGCGGAGCGTTTCTGGGTTACTGATAAAGTATTGATGATAAGAGTCACATTCGATGATGATTCCAAACATGTCCTCGATAGCTTGACGAAGGCGATAGAAAGTGGTTCTGGAAAGCGGCTTTCCGTCATTCATGTCGTTTTCGACCCACAAAGATTGAATGTGCTCAAAAGTGATTTTGCGAGATCGTTGCAAGGTGTTGACAAGCCAGATGTATTGTCGGAAGGTGTCGGTGTTTCTCATGATGAAAAATTTCGACAAAAATAAGAAAAAATATTGCATGTTTCACATTTTGAAACAGCTTTGATTGTAAATTTGCAACTTGAAATTGAGTAAAAATATTGAAAAGTGTTTTTTCAACTATAAGACTATGAGTAATTTGAATCAGAGATATTATGCACATTCTGAAAATATAAAGGGTAAAAAACAAACGACTAATGAACATAGTTCAAGCGTTGGCATTATTATGAAAGAGTTTGCTTTGTCGGAAACATACAAGGAATTATACGAATTCTGTGGACTTATCCATGATATGGGCAAATACTCGGATGCATTTCAGAGACATATTTCTGGAGAAAACAACAGAGTTAGACATTCCATTTATGGAGCTATGTTTGCCAAAGACAATTCGCTAATGGAGGTCGCGTTTCCTGTATTCGGACATCACGCAGGACTCCCGGACAACCCGACGATGCGTCGAGACATCTTAACTGAGAAAAACGATAGCAAGAATCCTTATAACGAAATATGCGAAACATGGAAGAGGGATACCCAAAATGAAGTAAAAATACCAGACGATAAACCAGTTTTGAATCTTCCGGTTTTGTTGCAGGAACTCTTTGTACGATTGCTATTCAGTTCTCTCGTTGATGCTGACAGTCTTGATACGGAAAGACATTTTTGTGAAGCAAAGTTCTGGGCAAGAAAAACAGATTCATTGAATCCTGACAAACTATTGGAAAAACTTCAAAAGAAATTTCGAGGTTTTGAAGACGATTTAAATAGGAAAGATTTGAAAATTAACAAGTTGCGTAACAATGTGCGTTTATATGCAGAATCGAAAGCTAATCTTCCACAAGGGTGTTTTTCGCTGACATTGCCAACTGGACTTGGCAAGACATTGTGTAGCATCAATTGGGCATTGCACCACGCTCGGCACCATTCCAATGTCAAACGTATCATTATCGTGCTTCCTTTTATCAGTATTATTGACCAAACGGCTGATGAGTTGAAAAAGATCTTCAATGCTGATGATAACGGTGATTATGTACTTGAACACCATTCCAACGTAATATTAGGTGAAGGAGTTAATGAAGATTACAGTCCTAAACAATTGGCAACTGAAAACTGGGACTATCCCATCATCATCACGACCTCAGTGCAATTCTTCGAATCTCTTTTCAGCAACAAAAGGTCAGCTTGTCGAAAGCTACACAACATTCAGGATTCAATAATCATCTTTGATGAAATACAGACCTTACCGATGAATGTTACTGAACCCACTTTGACCATGTTGGATAATTTACAGCAACTTTGTCGGTGCAGCCTCCTTTTTTGTACTGCGACCCAGCCTGATTTCCAGAAAAGAGATGGATTTGCAGGAATAGCACGTATAGAACCTTTGGTAGAAAACCCGAAGCATGTTTTTGATTCGACAAGGAGGGTTACGTATCACGGTTTGAATGGATATGAAGAGATCCCAATCTCGGATTTGGCAGAAGAAGTTGTGAAAAAGCAAGCCTCTGCACTTGTCGTTTTCAACACAAAGAAGAAAGCCAGATTGTTTTTTGAAGAGATGCGCGGTTGTGGCGACTTCAGACTGTTCCATTTGTCGACGAACATGTGCCCGAATCATAGGAAGAGAGTAATTAAAGACATTCGGGATGCTCTGGAGCATAAGGAACGAATAGTTGTCAGTTCCACGCAACTCATCGAGGCCGGTGTGGATTTGGATTTCCCAACGGTTTACAGGGAATTAGCACCATTGGAATCAATCATTCAGTCCGCGGGAAGGTGCAATCGTGAAGGCAAAATGGAACGAGGAGATGTGTATCTGTTCGCCCTTATGGAGGCTGGCCAACCAAGCAAACAATACCGCTCATGGTCAGAGTTTGCTAATCTTCTCTATAAAGGTAATGAGGAAAAACTCTGCACCCACGATTTTTATAGTTTCTATTACAGGAAACTTGTAGAGAATTATGGAGAAACTGACAAATTAAAAATTACTGATGATAGGAAGAAGTTTTTGTTTCAGACCGTTGCAGACAAATACAAAATCATTGACAATAATACTCAGGCAATTTTCGTATACAAATATGATGAAAAGAGCCGTGAACTGTACAGCCGAATAAAAGACCAAGATTTCTTGTCGCGGCAAGAGCGGCAAGAGCTATCTCAATACTGTGTTCAAGTTTATGAAACCTTCATTACAGAAAACAACATAATGCCTGAACGAAATGGTGTTATGGTTTGGTATGGCTCTTATGACCCAAATTTTGGATTGCCATTTAAAGATGAATTCAATCTTGTAATTTGACAAGAAAGGAGAAAAGATATGTTAGACAAAGAAATAATCCGATTAAAAGTAACAGGCGATTTTGCCTGCTTCACCCGTCCCGACTTGAAAGTGGAACGGATGAGTTATCCTTGTATGACACCTTCGGCAGCCCGTGGTATTTTGGAGGCCATTCTGTGGAAACCTGAATTCCAGTGGTATGTCCGAAGAATTACTGTGCTTAAGCCCGTACAGTTTGTTTCAATCAAGAGAAATGAAATCTCCAAGAAGCAGAATCCCAAGGGCGAACCGATAGAAATCACGGAGAATCGTGTCCAACGGAATAGTATTGTTCTAAAGGATGTTGGCTATATCATAGAGGCTTCTGTGTTTGTTGATGAGAAATACATTGAAAAAACGGAAGGTAGCGAACATCCTATTACGGTGAAGAAATATCGAACAATGTTTGAACGCAGGGTGAAGAAAGGACAATGTTGGCATCAGCCGTGTTTGGGTACGAGAGAGTTTGCTGCCGACTTTTCTATTCCTGGCGAACAGGATCAACCATTGGACATTACCTATCCTGTTGGTAGTATGTTCTATGATATGTTCTATGATGAGAAGGGTAAAATCACACCTTTGTTTTTTTACGATGTCGCTATTGTTAATGGAATACTTGAGTGCCCAGAGGAAAAGGCTACCAAGATGTTGTCGTCTTCTCATATCCAACCCAAGACGTCTGATGAGTATAATCGTGTTGTTTACGAACATTACCAAGAAGAGGAGGGCGAATTATGATACAAGAGTTGGTAGAATTTGGGAAAAGAGTTACAAAAGGCAAGAATTTGGCTTTTAAAGAGGAACCATTTTCAATTGATATTGTCATCAATGAAAGTGGCGATTTTCAGAAATTCATTGTCGGGGAAAGACAAACCATAGAAACAGAGGTGATTACTGCCAAAAAAGGTAAGGCTCGTTTTCTTCTCGACAAATGTGAGGAGGTTCTTGGAGTTGGAAATGGTGATGTAAATAAAAAACACCAACTATTTTTGGAAAAACTTGAATCGTACAAAGATGTTCAAGCACTTAAGCCTGTGTTTAGATTTTATGAGGAACAGAACGAGGAAGGAGTGAAAAAGGCAAGAATAGAGTTTGAGAAGTTAGACAAAAAAGTCCAAGGCGAAAATATCACGTTTATGGTCGGCACAACAAGATTGTTGAAAACCGATGACGTCAGAAACGCTATTATCAAACGCCATCAAGATAATGAACATAATCTTTCAAATGGTAAGGTTTGCTCCATCTGCGGCAATTCCGATAGCCCTGTGCTGGATGAACCGCATGGACTGGTGAAGATGCCTAAAGGACAAACTGCTGGTTGCGCATTAGTTTCCTACAACGAAAATGCATTTGAATCTTACGGACTGAAAGGTAATCTGAACTCGTCAATCTGCCAGGATTGTGCAAGGAACTACATTGAGGGTTTAAAGTTCCTGCTTTCTAATGGATGCGAGGTCCCTGAAGATAAAGAGAAAAAGCAAAAAAAACATTTCAAATATAATCATAGAGTCAATTTAAGCGACACGACAGTAGCCTTGTTTTGGACGAAGCAAGATGTTGAAGGAATAAGTCCATTAGCTGTTACTGATTCACCTGACGCATCATGGGTAAAAGGACTTCTTGAATCTGTTTGGAACGGTAAAAAGAACGTAGGAGCAATGGTCGATTTCAATATGTTTTATACCTGCACCTTGTCGTCTGCTGCGGCACGCATTGCTGTTCGCGATTGGACGGCTATCAGCTTGAACGAGTACAAGAAAAACTTGGCGGAATGGTTTCAGGACATTGAAATTGAAAACAAAGATGGAGAATTGGTGTATAACCCTTTGCGAATTCTGATCAACGCTACCCAACGTGATACAAAGTCTGGAGAAAAACCTAGGTCTGACCTAAATTCCAAAGCTAAAATGGGGTCGATTCTTTGGAATGCAGTTATTAAAGGTTGCTCGTACAAATTGCCTCTGGAAGTTTTGCAAAGCGTACTCAACAGAATATGGAAAGGAGACCGTTTTTCGGTAGAGAGGGCAGCTCTCATCAAATTGATTATTAATCGTAATACTGACAAAAATATGAGATCAACATTGGCAGAAGTCAATACAAGTGTAGCCTACTTGTGTGGCAGATTGTTCGCTGTCATTGAATCAATGCAGTGGAAGGCTATGGGAAATGTTAATAGTGGTATCAAGGAACGGTACTTCGCAGCAGCTGCTTTGCAGCCAGCCTACATCCTTGGCCAACTATTGACAAAGAATGTAACCATCTATCAGCGAAAGATAGGCGGTTATCTGGCAAATGAACTTAATGAGATTGCTGGGAAAATCAGCGAAAACGGCAGCTTCCCTCAGCGGTTTTCAGCCATTGAGCAAGGTGAATTTGCTTTGGGCTATTATTTCCAAAGGAACCACAAAAAAGACACAACAGAAAGTACTAATTCATAAATTGTTTCAGATATGGAGAACTACATTAAAAACAGGTATGATTTCGTGTTCCTATACGATGTAAAGGACGGAAATCCCAATGGCGATCCTGATATGGATAATCAGCCGAGAATCGATTTTGAGACAAGAGAAGGACTTGTTTCGGATGTGTGTATCAAACGTAAGGTTCGCAACTACGTTCAATTGAAAGTGGAAGCAGGCGAACTTGATGCTTCAAAATACGATATTTTCATTCGTCAAGGAAATATCTTGAATAACATTATCAGCGAAGCAAGCGGAAAGGTTGAAGGCAATGAGGGAAAAGGTCGAATAAGTCTGTGCGACAAATATTTTGATATCCGCACATTTGGCGCAGTTCTGAGTACTGGCGATGCTGCCGCTAAAGACAGGGCTGATTCAACTGAAGAAGTGGAAAATGCTAAAGGTACAAAAAAGAGTAAAGGAAACAAAAAGGGGCTTGGTGTTGTACGAGGTCCTGTACAATTTGTTTTTTCAAGAAGTATCGACCCGATAGACAGCAGAACTCATTCTCTGACACGCTGTTGTATAACGAAAGAAGAAGATGCGGATAAGGACAACACTTTCGGTAATAAGTCAACTGTCAGTTATGGTCTTTACAGAATGCACGGTTATGTATCGGCTTTTGATGGAGAGAAATACCATTTCACGGAAGAAGATTTGAAACTTCTTTGGGAAGCCCTTGCCAATGCCTTTGAACACGACCATGCAGCAGCGCGTGGTGAAATGAATGCTCGTGCTCTTGTCGTATTCAAGCATGATTCAAAACTTGGGAATGCTCGTTCTTCGCAATTGTTTGACCTTGTGAAAATCGAAAAGAAAGAAGGTGTAGAATATCCTCGTTCGTTTGATGACTATCAGGTCATCGTTGACGAAGCAAATGTGCCGGCTGGTGTGCATGTCGAATACCTGATCTGAGATGTACACTGAAGAAGAAATGCTCATGTTGTCGGGGATACAACACTATTTGTTTTGTCCCCGACAATGGGCGTTGATCCATATCGAACAGCAATGGAACGAAAACCGCTTGACGGCTGAAGGTATGCTACTTCATAAGAACGCCGACAACCCATCATACCGGCAGAAGAACGGAGATACGTTTTCGTTACATTCCGTTGCCGTGTCGTCGAAGACCTTGGGATTGTATGGATTTACGGATGTCGTCGAGCTTCTCCCATCAGATAGTCCCGAAAACAGCATTGCGCATCCCTCTTATCCAAACGGCTTTTGGAATCCTGTTCCAGTGGAATATAAACACGGACGGACAAAACCTGATGACCGCGACAGGGTGCAATTGGCCGCGCAAGTCATCTGCTTGGAGGAGCAATATGGAATTACCATTGAGAAGGGATTCCTCTTTTATGCCGCAGCGAATAGGAGGGAAGCCGTGGCGATGGACTCGGAATTGAGAACCCTGACACAGCGTTGTGCCGATGAGATGCATACATTGTTTCAGAAAGGTTCTGTTCCGAAAGCCGTCAAAAGACCAGGGTGCCCGAATTGCTCGCTTGTCGATGTTTGTATGCCTGAAATGGGCAAAAAGGCTTCGGTTGCCAAATACTTGAAAAAGACATTGTATGAAGAAACTGCTTAATATGTTGTATGTCACCACCCCGGAAGCCTATCTGAGTAAAGATGGTCAGAATGTGGTGGTTTCTGTCAAAAAAGAGGAGATGTTCAGGATCCCCATCATCAACCTTGAAGGGATTGTGACCTTCGGCTATATGGGTGCAAGCCCGGGGCTGATGAAACTATGTGCCGACAACGGTGTTTCGTTGACTTTCCTTTCGCCTAATGGACGTTTCGTTGCGAGAGTTCAAGGTCAGGTTAGAGGTAATGTCTTGTTGCGGAAGGAACAATACAGAATTGCGGACGATGATTCAAGGGCATTGCATTTTGCCCGATTGTTCATTGCAGGCAAGATTCAGAACTACCGTATAACGCTGCAGCGTTTTGTCAGAGACAATGGCGAAAATGTGAAGGTTGAAGCGGCAATAAAATACATGGAGCATAGTAAACAATGGGCATTAAATGCTACGTCGGCCTCGCAACTGATTGGTGTCGAAGGAGATGCTGCCAATACCTATTTCGGCGTGTTCCCAGAGTTGATATTAAACCAGAAAGAGGATTTTCCCTTTCATGGACGCAACCGTCATCCGCCTAAGGATAAAGTGAACGCGATGTTGTCGTTTGTGTACACTTTGTTAACTAATGAAACTGCTGCGGCTTTGGAAACCGTTGGCCTCGACCCATATGTGGGCTTTTTGCACACGCTTCGACCGGGAAGGACTTCATTGGCACTGGACCTGATGGAAGAGATGCGCGCATATCTTGGCGACAGGCTTGTGCTATCGTTGATAAACAGAAAGCAGATGACGGTTAAGGATTTTGTTGTCCAGGGTGAAGAAGGCGTGACGATGAGTGATGAGGGAAGGAAAACCTTACTCACGGCATGGCAAAAACGCAAGAAAGAGACCATCGTGCATCCATATTTGGAAGAGAAGATAGAACTGGGGTTGCTGCCTTATGTTCAAGCCATGATGTTGGCCAAAGCTATCCGAAACGATATTGACGATTACCCGGTTTTCACAATTCATTAACGGCAATGATGGTTTTGGTTACATACGATGTGGAGACGGCCACGGCATCGGGGGCGAAACGTCTGAGGAAAGTGGCCAAAGAGTGTCAGAACTATGGGCAGCGAGTGCAGAATTCTGTGTTCGAGTGTGTTTTGACCGAGGCCCAATTTGTGGTTTTGCGCAACAAATTATCAGGGATCATCAAAGAGGAAACCGACAGCATACGATTCTATTTCCTTGGAAACAATTGGAGCAGGAGGATAGAGATGTTGGGTAAGATTACCTCGTTTGACGTAGCTTCCGAATTGATAATTTGAGGCGCGAATGTCAATCATTGCAAAAAAAGTTGTACTTTCGCGGCGTCTGACACTCAATTAATTAGGGATTGGGTGTTAACTATAATAGGGTAGAGGGTGATGTTTTGCATTGTTTTTCGCGGAAGCCATCCTCTAACGGATTGGTAATTTGTAAGTTAAACAAATTACTGTCGCGCCCCATGCGGGTGCGTGGATTGAAACTGATACTTTAGAGTCAAACCATTCCTGAAGTTTATCAGTCGCGCCCCATGCGGGTGCGTGGATTGAAACGACAATCCTCCGAAAAATTATAACTCTAGGTATAGTCGCGCCCCATGCGGGTGCGTGGATTGAAACAGTCTCATAAAATTTCTTCTTGTATCTGTATTGTGTCGCGCCCCATGCGGGTGCGTGGATTGAAACAATAGCAGCCTTCTTTTTAGCTTCATTTTCTAGAAGTCGCGCCCCATGCGGGTGCGTGGATTGAAACAGAATAACCCTTGGACATCTACCTCTGAAAACACTGTCGCGCCCCATGCGGGTGCGTGGATTGAAACTGAACATGAGGCTAAAGTTAAGGAAAGAAAACAAAGTCGCGCCCCATGCGGGTGCGTGGATTGAAACTAAAATCTCCAAAGCATCTATAAAATTTGCCGGGTCGCGCCCCATGCGGGTGCGTGGATTGAAACTAGTATATACCAATCAGCTATGTATCCGTATTCCTGTCGCGCCCCATGCGGGTGCGTGGATTGAAACACATGTTAAGCAATATTCAGTATAACCACATCCGTCGCGCCCCATGCGGGTGCGTGGATTGAAACAATAGAGATGGATAAAGATGGTAATATTACGATTCGTCGCGCCCCATGCGGGTGCGTGGATTGAAACGGTACTTCCGACCTTGCAATTAAGTATAACAATGGTCGCGCCCCATGCGGGTGCGTGGATTGAAACATTAACTATTAATCCTTTATTAGCTAATTCTATGGTCGCGCCCCATGCGGGTGCGTGGATTGAAACAGGATATCTATTACATAAAGCTTTCCATTCATTTGTCGCGCCCCATGCGGGTGCGTGGATTGAAACATTTTACTTTAATATTAATATACAAAGACTAGACGTCGCGCCCCATGCGGGTGCGTGGATTGAAACAATAGAGACTTCATATTCTCTACCATCAACAACAAAAGTCGCGCCCCATGCGGGTGCGTGGATTGAAACCTCTTGGCCTTTGTCTTATGACTTGCGGAACGAGGTCGCGCCCCATGCGGGTGCGTGGATTGAAACCTTGTTGTGTCGTATGGTCAGCGGATGGTCGTTGTGTCGCGCCCCATGCGGGTGCGTGGATTGAAACATTAATACATTTGCCCTCAGAGGCAAATCCATTTTCCCGTCGCGCCCCATGCGGGTGCGTGGATTGAAACTCAAATATGTAGTTCTTGTGGGGAGCTGCATCCTGGTCGCGCCCCATGCGGGTGCGTGGATTGAAACTTTTAGCGTGGAAATTATACGGCTATCGAAGAAAGTCGCGCCCCATGCGGGTGCGTGGATTGAAACATCATATCAGCCTGCTCTTGTGAAATCGTAACTCCCGGTCGCGCCCCATGCGGGTGCGTGGATTGAAACCTTAGTAATAGGTTCAACATCAAGCTTCTCATCATGTCGCGCCCCATGCGGGTGCGTGGATTGAAACCTGCCATATATTATTCTCGTTTTGGTTTTGTACTGTCGCGCCCCATGCGGGTGCGTGGATTGAAACTGATGATAAAAGATTAAGTTCTGGTTGGTTTGAGGTCGCGCCCCATGCGGGTGCGTGGATTGAAACTAAACTACCAAAGTAATCAATCTCCTCAAAGTGTGTCGCGCCCCATGCGGGTGCGTGGATTGAAACCTGTAATTATGAAGATTTATTACAACTGATTTCTATATGTCGCGCCCCATGCGGGTGCGTGGATTGAAACTCTAAGATTCCGATACAGGGAGGAGTATATCTTGTCGCGCCCCATGCGGGTGCGTGGATTGAAACTTTAATCTCAATAGGTGTTACTATTTTCATCTTCGTCGCGCCCCATGCGGGTGCGTGGATTGAAACATAATAAGGTAAATCTTTAAACTCATCTAACTCAGTCGCGCCCCATGCGGGTGCGTGGATTGAAACTTTTTACTTTTTCCTCCTTTTTTCTTAATTATGTCGCGCCCCATGCGGGTGCGTGGATTGAAACCTGGGTATGATGAAGTTATAAGTTTAACTGTCCCGTCGCGCCCCATGCGGGTGCGTGGATTGAAACGTCTGCGAACTTGAAAAGGTCAAGACGGAAAACCGTCGCGCCCCATGCGGGTGCGTGGATTGAAACATCGTAAAGCTCCTTGCGTCCCTTGTGGTCGTCTTGTCGCGCCCCATGCGGGTGCGTGGATTGAAACATCTGCGCCGTCGGCATAGACGCGGATGTGCATCATGCGTCGCGCCCCATGCGGGTGCGTGGATTGAAACTGTCGCTATCTGAGGGATGGTCATGTCGCGTTCAAGTCGCGCCCCATGCGGGTGCGTGGATTGAAACTTATAGTTGCGGTCGCTGAAGATGGCTCGCCAGCGGTCGCGCCCCATGCGGGTGCGTGGATTGAAACGACACCATCATCGCCAAGGAAATCGCCGCTGGCAACATGTCGCGCCCCATGCGGGTGCGTGGATTGAAACTTGCAGCTTCTGATAGAATCACCGGTTGAAAAGAGGTCGCGCCCCATGCGGGTGCGTGGATTGAAACGTCAATGGCGCGTTCGAGCCAGGAGAAGCATTGGTGTCGCGCCCCATGCGGGTGCGTGGATTGAAACATGAAAAGACACTATAACCGATATTCAACAGCATTCAGTCGCGCCCCATGCGGGTGCGTGGATTGAAACAATACACCTAACGATTACAGCCTCTTGGCTCTTAGTCGCGCCCCATGCGGGTGCGTGGATTGAAACACAGCGGCACCACTGACCTCTATGGCAAGACCGGTCGCGCCCCATGCGGGTGCGTGGATTGAAACGTATATATCTTTTGCCAATTGTTCTTCAGAGTCAGGTCGCGCCCCATGCGGGTGCGTGGATTGAAACAATTTTCCGAATGGTCACAACAGATGATGGCTACTAGTCGCGCCCCATGCGGGTGCGTGGATTGAAACTTTGAAAGGTCGTCCACATTACCACATTTTGTTATGTCGCGCCCCATGCGGGTGCGTGGATTGAAACGCTGAAAGTGCGTTTTTACAAGAAAGTTGGCGGCAGTCGCGCCCCATGCGGGTGCGTGGATTGAAACACGCAGTCGGCAGCGGATGCCTCAGAGGAACTCCACGTCGCGCCCCATGCGGGTGCGTGGATTGAAACAAAACAAACAATTAAGAAAAAATAAATAAAATGTACAGTCGCGCCCCATGCGGGTGCGTGGATTGAAACAAAAATTGTATTTTCGTGGTGAAAAATACCTATTTGTCGCGCCCCATGCGGGTGCGTGGATTGAAACAATCTTTGGACATGTAATTGTACATTGGGTTTATCCACGTCGCGCCCCATGCGGGTGCGTGGATTGAAACAAAATCGAATTGACAATTTCGATTTTCGGGAAAGTCGCGCCCCATGCGGGTGCGTGGATTGAAACGCAAAAGTGTATATTGACTACTACACAAGCAACCAAGTCGCGCCCCATGCGGGTGCGTGGATTGAAACAACGGACAATGGGATGCAATCGGAACACAAGCAACGTCGCGCCCCATGCGGGTGCGTGGATTGAAACTTCATGAGTATGGCAAAATGATAGAAAGAATGATAGTCGCGCCCCATGCGGGTGCGTGGATTGAAACATACTTACGCTTGCCATCTTCATCCTCGGTCATCAGGTCGCGCCCCATGCGGGTGCGTGGATTGAAACAACAGCTGCTCGGACGGCACCGTTGGCGGTGACGACGTCGCGCCCCATGCGGGTGCGTGGATTGAAACTTAAGTATGTTCGTCTTGGTGACACCCTTGCGTGTGTCGCGCCCCATGCGGGTGCGTGGATTGAAACTTTGCTTAATCAAGAGGCTAAATGGCAGGAATTAGGTCGCGCCCCATGCGGGTGCGTGGATTGAAACATCTTCAAAGCTTACACTTTGGTGAAACTGCGTTGTCGCGCCCCATGCGGGTGCGTGGATTGAAACTACAAATCGTTTCTCGGCAGGAACCATCACGCGCCGTCGCGCCCCATGCGGGTGCGTGGATTGAAACTTCGCATCTTCAACCTTTGATTTGTTGATTGCTGGTCGCGCCCCATGCGGGTGCGTGGATTGAAACCTTGCCAGCGGCGGCGTTGGCGTCGTCGGCAGAGGTCGCGCCCCATGCGGGTGCGTGGATTGAAACTTTGCATGGCAATCGCGGAAGATTACCAGTGTTGTCGCGCCCCATGCGGGTGCGTGGATTGAAACCCCTTGGAGATCCTCGAGGAGTTTGACCCCGAGGTCGCGCCCCATGCGGGTGCGTGGATTGAAACAATAAGTTCTGAATTCGACAACATTAAAGCAGCAGTCGCGCCCCATGCGGGTGCGTGGATTGAAACTCTTCCATAATTTTACAAAAAGAGCGGGAATTTGTCGCGCCCCATGCGGGTGCGTGGATTGAAACGTCTGAATGCCGTATTGAGCAAGAACTCTATCGATGTCGCGCCCCATGCGGGTGCGTGGATTGAAACTTTGAAACCCTTTTGAAGAAGGCCTTCGGCGTTGAGTCGCGCCCCATGCGGGTGCGTGGATTGAAACACTTCTTCGACCCATCCGTCGACGATGGTGATGATGTCGCGCCCCATGCGGGTGCGTGGATTGAAACATTCCTTCGGTGCTGATAGCCCAGGCCGCAATCGAGGTCGCGCCCCATGCGGGTGCGTGGATTGAAACCTCCTATCGTTTAGACTCCCTTGCCGGAGAGCGGGTCGCGCCCCATGCGGGTGCGTGGATTGAAACCTGAGTGGTGATGAAGACATGAGCGGAACCTTCCAGTCGCGCCCCATGCGGGTGCGTGGATTGAAACACGAAAATGATAAAAGCCCGCACCTGTGAAGGCACGTCGCGCCCCATGCGGGTGCGTGGATTGAAACGCACGGCTCGTTACAAGGCTGTGGAAC
>Ga0247609_10004772_pt1 | contig 13429 bp, 6 predicted proteins | sample 172DNAGHGlowgp2_FD_193487 | JGI IMG/M metagenome (GOLD analysis project Ga0247609, IMG submission 193487) | Sheep rumen microbial communities from Palmerston North, Manawatu-Wanganui, New Zealand - 1728 DNA GHGlow gp2 | ecosystem: Host-associated > Mammals > Digestive system > Stomach > Rumen ...
GAAAGAGGTTTACAAGGTGAAAGAGGTTTGCAAGGTGCAAATGGTTCACAAGGTACTACCGGTTTGCAAGGTGCAAATGGTTCACAAGGTACTACCGGTTTGCAAGGTGCAAGAGGTTTGCAAGGTTCAAATGGTTCACAAGGTACTACCGGTTTGCAAGGTGCAAGAGGTTTGCAAGGTGCAAGAGGTTTGCAAGGTGCAAATGGTTCACAAGGTACTACCGGTTTGCAAGGTGAAAATGGTTCAAATGGATTGCAAGGTATTCAAGGAATATCAGGTGGCGGTGGTGCAAATGCAACACCTATAATGAACAATGTGGTGTTTAGTTCAAACTATAATATAAACGGTAGATGTGCCGAAACCGACATTGCACCATATAACGGTACCACTTGGGTGATGGCAACCGAAAAAATAAAAATAGTAATAGCAACAGAAGACACAACGTGGATGTTAAATAACATTTTAACCAACAACGGTGCATTGCCATCAACCGGTGGACAATACGGCATAAGGTTTGAAGCAGTAAAAAGGGGAAAATGGACAGGAATACTAAATTATTTGTTTATACCATTTAATTTAACAAATATGAGTATGCAAACATATACAAGAACAACCGGTAATAACAATGTATATACGTATGTGTTTACTTTAAACAACATAACAACAAAATCTTTGGCAAACAGTACAATAAAACTACCCGATAATTATGGCTATACTGAAATGTTTAAAAATGGTTCATATTTTAGCAATACTAATGAATGGGCAAAATACCTTAAAAAAATAATTTACATAAAAGGTCAAATTAATTCATTATCAACATATATTCTAACAAACAACTCATACTACTCTTATAATAGACATATAGGCACCGAAATAAAAATAACAAACCGTTTTAGCGCAAAAATGAGAGTTGTGTTTTGTACATATAATGATATTGCTACAAGTTTATATCAATATACGATACCGGTTTATATAAACAGTGTTGAATTTAATCTTGTTATGGGTTTAACAAAAACTGAAGGAGACAAGGCTGACCATTTTAACGGTTCAACAACAACAAATTCAAATTCGGATATTGTGTTTATAAGGGGAAAACAATCAAGAGGAAGAATACCATTCTCACTTAATGATTTTGGAATATAGGCAAATTGTTTTGGATAAACAATTATGAACAAAAAAACATGTTCAAAACATGGTTTTTTGTTCATAATGTTGTTTGCTATTCTATGTTATAAAAACCACCATTAATCATAAAAAAACCTTCATCGTAACCATTTGGTGCTTTTGAATCGGAAAATGCCATTAAATTTTTTGCTTTGTACACTGTCCAATCAAGGCTTACAAACAAAGTATCGCAAATGTTTTTTGGGTCATTTGTTTGTGTTGGATCACCGCCGCATTCTTCGTAACGTTTTAAGTAATCATTTGTGTTTATATCTTTCGGTGCAAGATAAGGAAATCTTCTAATACTTAAATGAAATAACATCATGGAGTGCATTTCTATAGTAAAGAAATTGTCCATTGCCATAAATTTAACATTTTTGTAGGGATCCATTATATAATTATTTCCAGAACCAGAAGCATAAAGAAAACCGGGTCAGTAAACAGGATTTTGTATGGCATTTTTTATAAAAATTTTTGGACAAAGGAATTTAACAGCATCGCCACCCAAACCATCTTTGTTATCAAACAAAAGGTAGTGGTCCGATTGCATAGCCCTGCTAAAATTCCAATCTTTATCTCTCATAGTCCAATCCAAATTTATTCCAAGAACAAACGTGTATCCTCCAAAACCAGACCAATCGTTAGTTATATTCCTAATTGAACCATGTCCGGCATAACTACCGGTACTGCCTATGCCACCGCTGGTTTCGCCATCTTTAAAATAGGTGTATGAACGACTTGTTGAATTCGGTTTCCAATAAAGGGCCGCTATTGGATATACACTTAAATCTATTCCATTTAGTGTTCCTGAATTTGCATAAGTTTCCGTAAAACATGTCCCAAAGGCAAACGGTGACCTTTCATCAACAACCATATTACCATTTGGACATGTTGTTGTGACAGGGGTTAATGTAACATCTCTTAATTTAACATTATACACATCACCCGTTGATAGTTCAATTTCATCTGTGTATGTGCCATCACATGCATGGTCGTGTAAAGAATTAATTTCTATGGGTGTGTTATAACTTATTAAATTTTCATAACGACAAGAATAATAATAACTGCCACCACCTCCACCACTTATTCCTTGAATTCCTTGAAAACCATTATTACCAGTATTACCTTTAATTCCTTGAATTCCTTGTAGTCCTTGAATGCCTTGAATTCCTTGCAAACCAGAACCACCCCCACCACCCGGAGCCCAATAGGATTTTGAACCTGTTGTTGTTAATACATAACCGTTTGGTTGTCCCTTACCGTTTATTTTGTTGGTAAAGTCTTGTTTGTTAGTAAAATCCGAATAAGAAAAACCATCGTTGACGCTTGGCATGTTTTATATTTTTATAATTTATAATTTCCAAAAAACGGTTCCATTATAAAACTCGAAAATATCATCGTATTAACACTCCCTCTATGCGACATTAATATAACGGTCCCGTAATGTATTTATAAATATATAAAACCAAAAATTTACAAGAAGAATGACGTCAAAAAACAGTTTATCAAATTTGCTTTCACAATTGCTAATGTTTAGCAACAACTCCATTGAAAGTTTTAGCAAAGTAAACGAAGCAATAACATCCGATTCGGAAACGGTTACTATAAATATAGAAAATGCCGATGGCAAAACAAGCACGTTTACCATACCAAGTTTCGGGTATCTTAAAAATTCAATAGAGCGTCTTAACAACAACATTAACGCCATTGCAAATATTGATGGTGGTGGAAGCAGTGTTCGTTTAAGCGATGGCACTTACCGGAGGCTTGTTGCAATGAAATTGCCTTCGGAAGCACCAACCGTAAAGAAACTAAATTCAATAAACACCTTTAACATAAAGAGCAACTACTTTTTTGAAAATATGATAAACCCGCTCCTTTATGTTACCATTGACTTAACCGACCAAATTGATGTAAACACGGAAAGGGTTTCCGTAAAAAGGTTTTTGTTGGACACCAACACTACAACAAAGGAAAACCTGTTCAACATAACCTTTAAAAACAACGCAAACATTGACTACAACGACTTTTTGGTTACTTTGCTAAACAACAACATTGAATACATATTGGATGAGGAAATTGTTGACTTGCCGCCAAGAACCAAAAGGTTTACAGGAAACTTCTCAGTTATAAAAATATCCAACGACACCATTACCGAAACCATAAACGGTGCCGAAGTTACAAGAACAAGAAAACTTGTAAAACTAAACAAACTAACCTATACCGATGTTCAATCAGGTTACGAAGACACAATGCAACTTGCCGTTGGCGATTGCCTTGAAGTAATTGCCGATACAATTGACACAAAGTACAGGATAACCCACATGGATACTTCCACAAACACCGTTATACTTGAATTGGTGGAAGGTTTTAGGAATGTAAAAACGGGTGCAGATTACTTTAGAATTTCTTCCGAAAAATCAAACTTGGCTGAAATAGATGTAACTGTTGGCTTTAACGAACATTGTGTTGTGTTTGTTAAGCCCATTGACCCAAATTCAAACTTGGCTGCTTCAAATTGGAGCCCGGGTACGGGTTTCTACACAAACGACCTAACCTTTATGAACGCAAACGGTGAAATTGTGTCTTTGCAACAATTTTACCAAAAGGCTGTTGTTGATTTTGGTGCGTACTTGCTTGGCTATGCCCACGATTGGTATCCAACATCAAGCGAGGGCATAAAACCCAACACACCCGAACTTAATGTGGATGATTTTAAGGTTGTGCAAATAAACAAACAAGTAACCGATTCGGATGACATTACAAGGATTAAAAAACTAAACGAAGAGAAAAACAACTTGTTTTCACAACTAACCGCCAAAAGCAACGCAATTGCCGAATTAAAAAACAAAATACAAACAACCAACTACGCAAGCGAAATGCTTAAAAATGCGGATGTGCTTGAATTGCAAAACAAATCAAGCGAATACGAATCACTTGTAAACACATACAATTCAAAGGTTAAAAACATAACAGCTTTGGCAAACAGCAGCAGTGTTGCTGCACTTTCCCCCAAATACAGAATTAGGGGATTTTGGAATATGCCAACCGAACAAACAAGCGATGCAACCGGTACCCAAGCCATTATTAAATTCAAAATAAGGTACAGGTATTTAAGCATAAACGGCACAAGCAACAATGTTGAACAAATAGGCAGGGAACTAACCGGAAGTTTTTCCAACTACAACATTGTGGAAAGCGTGTTAAGGGGAAGACACAAAAACCTTAACGGTGACTTTGTGTGGGATGATATAAACAACAACGACTCCGAAGAGGTTAACATAAACCAATTGGATATACCCATAACAAAAGGCGAACAAGTTGAAATACAAGTAAAGGCAATAAGCGAAGCAGGCTGGCCCGCCAACCCATTGGAAAGCGATTGGAGTGTACCAATAACAATTACATTTCCAGAAGAACTTTCACAAAATTCGGTTGTGGATGACATACTTAAAAGCAACACATCCGATGAAAGCCAACTGCAAATAAACCAAACCCTAAACACAAAAGGCGTTATTTCTCACATATCGGATTCGTTTTCAACAACCGATACATTGTTTACCCATACAAGCCAAACAATAGCAAGCGGCTTTTTAAGCGAAAACCAAACACCAATTAGTTTGTACACGAAACTTGCCGAAATGCAAAAGTCAATAGACCAACTAATTGAAATAATTGGCAACAGCACAGGTGTTATGGTTGTTACCCTATCCGATGACAACGGTAATGTTTATGAATTAACACAAGATGGTTTGACACGAGTGTTTGCCGGTTCCTATGTTACCGAAGCAAACAAACTTACCACAAAGAAAGGTGCTATTATTACAAAGAACTTCAGCATAAACATACAAAACACCGCACAAACAGGCTTAAGGCTTATTTCAAAGTTTTATGGAAGCAGAACAATGATGGTGCAAGAATCCGAAAACTACACCAACCACAATAACTATCCAAATGTAGGAACCTTTGACCCACAAAGCAGCGATTACAACGAGTTTTACAGGTACGACCTTGTACCCATAAACCTTTACGCACCCGAATACACGGATGGCGTTGTAATATCCGGCAACCACTTTCAATCCGCACAATGCAAAAACCAATACATAAACATAAGGTATAAAAACATAGGCGGTGATGTTACATTGTTTAGGGAAAACCAATCGTTTGCCGACAACGAAACCACAATGTCAAACGGTGGAACCGAATTAGCACCAAGTTTTGTTTGGGATAGTGTTCTTGGGTTTAATGCCACAACTGGTGAACCAAGAACTTCGCCAAGCAATGCCACTTCTAATTTTATGGTTCACATTGATCATCCTTATGTTAAAAACAAAAACGCTTACTTTGATGAATTAAGAAAATTGCTTAACCTTAAAGAAACCGGTGACAATGCAAACACGCCATATTACATAAGCAATACCGATAGTGTTTACGACCAGCAATTGGCATCTTGTTTGTTTAGACTTCCAAAAAACGAACCCTATACCATAACCAATATGTCTGTTGCCAACACCATTATGCGCACAACCGATGATACTTCAATGAAAAAGGCATCGTTAAAAAATGTAATAAACAAGCAGGTTCCTTACCAATACGATGTAAAAACCATAACCGCATACAATTCGGACAATGTAAATGGAACCATACTTAAAAATGCAGACGCAGATGCCAACTTTAAGTTTGGTATTACACACAAAATAGGATATGAACCAAACGACCAATATTTAATTGGTACTGATACTTGTACATCCTATTTGTACCTAAGCCCGCAAAACCACAACCAAATACAAGTGGATGGGGATTCAAGAAATTCCTCCCTTGTTGTTTCGGGTAACGGTGTTATATCAATACCCCTTACATTCCAATACAGGATGACCGATTACTATGGCGAAGGAAGCGAAGGCACCGGAAGGATTATGGGCAATTCATCAATATCAACAGTTTCCAAAACAAACCTAAACAACATTTACCAAGCAAACAGAATTGGCTTTGATATTTGGAACAACAAAAACGAACCCGTTTCGTTTGACCTTGAAATATACGCAACATACGGTGAAACATCGGGCAACATAAATCCGAACTCACTTGTTCAATACAATGCTTCCACAATGTCATCTGCAGTAAACAAAAGACCTGTAAACACCAACAATAGCGGCACACTTGATTCTTTCAACATAAATGTTGTAAACCCAAACAAAAAAAGAAGATAAAACATGCGAACTAAAAAAATATGGGACATTTCATCAAACGAAAATTCTCTTCTTGACTATGTTTCGTTTATGTGCTTAAGGACAAACCCAAAGTTGTCAACAAATGTAAAACTTGTAACCAACGGCAACGATATTTGGCTTGATAGTTATTCGGCAACAAGTGAGTTGGCTGAAAGCAGATACAAGTCCCAAAAGGTTAGCGGTAACGGCTACTACAACAACGACCTATCAAGGTTTTACAAGGGCTTGGATAAAAGCATACCCTATTCGGTTTGGCAAGAATTTGATGACACAACAGTTAAAACCTCCTACAACGAACAATACGAAACAGGCTATTGGTGCGGTGCCGAATATATTAATTCACTTGAATTTGATGAAGAACTTGGCATTGTTGCCCCATTGTGGATAGATAAAAAACTTCCAGATTACTTTGTTGTTTTTAAAATTGAAGAACCATCCTACACAAACATAAAGAAATATGAAAACGATAACCCTATTCTTGATTTAAGTGTTAGGAACGATATTTTAAAAAAATGCGTCATAATTAAAACATTTGACCTAACCGAAAACACAAGGTTTGGTAAATACTTAAGAAGGTACGCAAAACAAGAAACATTTCCCAAAGACCCTTTGAAAGTGTCTTTAAAAAAAGGGGAAGAAAGTGTTTACAGCGGCATATCCATTGAAAACGGATGCTTTATAGGAGCACCCGAATACAATCACGCAAAATACTTCGAAGAAGACCAAACCATAACAGCCTTTGATGATTACATAACAAGGGGATTTGAAAGAAATTGTTTGGCTTGTGCCAACCTTTTGAACATAGAGTTTCTTTTTGATGATAACACATCGGAAGATTACACTATGAACAGATACTTTGGATTGTATTGCAACTACATAGAAGATGGCGGCATTGCACTTGACTTTGCCAACTTTTCAAAAGTTGGAAGACTTGGCAACAAATACTCCGAACACATAAGCACACAAACTTTGTTTTCCAAAAAGCCGGTTTTGATAAAAAACGAAAAAGGAACTTCCTTGCAGTTTTTGTACGATAGCAATGGGCAAGATGATATGTTCCCCTATGCTGAACTTGTTAGGGATTTGGATAGTGTGTTTTGCATAAAGGACAAATACAACAACTTTCACAACATAACAAGAACACCGAAATTGGGAACAGACCCGTTAACCATAACCCTTTGCGAAAAAGAAACCGATGTTATGAACTTTACTGGTTTTGTTACCAACAACGAATACATAAATGCGGAAAAAGTAAAGGGTGGTGTTAAATCAATACTTACAATAGATGTAAAAGAACATATCCCAATACATACAAGGTTTTCGTTTTATATGGGTTCGGGAGACCAAACAAGCGACACCCTTTTGGGATATGTTGAAAGCGAACACGGATACCACGAAGAAAACGGTGTTGTGATACAAGATGACACCCCTTGCTGGTATGTTGCCAACAGGTTTTACGGTGATGGAACACCCAACCAAATAGCATACGCACTTGCAAATTCCATAAATATATCTTCACCCGACTACATAGAATCATTTTCATACAAAAGCAAGGTGGTTGTTATGTCAAGGGAGAAAAACCCCATTTACAACTCCGTTTATATGGTAATGGAAAATATGCAACCACCATATACCGTAGACCCATATATTGTGGATATATGCGGTAAGGAAGTTAATGGCTATCATTACTTTAAAGGAGGAACTTCTTATTCGCACTTGCGTATATCCGAAAAATACATTGACCATTTTAAGGAAGGTGACTACCTAAAAACCAACACCAAAAAAGGGTTTGGAAAAATAACCGCAATTACACTTGACCCAACATCTCTAATAAGGGGTAACAATTTGCACACCCTAACCAAAAACGGGGAGTTGTTTTACAACATAACCATAAACGATGACGATGTGTCAATATCAAAAAACTCACAAGTTCTTATATATGATGAATTTACCCCAACTTTTGGAAGGTTAAGTTTCTTCCCAGTTAAGGATTTTGATGTATCCACCTATGAAAACCCAAGCATATACGGTGACTTGGGTGAAATAGAAAACGAATACAAAATAATAGAAAAAAGTTCGGAAGACCAAGAAGAGGAACAACAAAGCACCAGCACAGAAAGGGATACCGATAGAATAACATTCACTTTCCCGATAAGCGGCACAAACATAGAAACTGAAATAGAATTTTTAGACTATTTAAGTGTTTTGTACAACAATGACGCACACGTTACAAGTCTTGGCAACGACCTTTATGAGGTTAGTTTTTCATTGGATGTAACAAACAACAACTTTGGTAACTCTTCGCAAGTTACAAGCAAAAACGATTTTAAGTTTGAAACACTTTCTTCAATTTTGTTTGGCAACAAAATGGATTTGACAAACGAGTACGATATGTTCCTTGAAAACTATTCAAAAGAACTTATGCTTGTTTCAAAAACCGTGCCATACATTAACAAATGGGTTTACCACGAAAATTGCTTGGATGTAAGGGAAAAGCCATACCGCCTAAACACAAGTATGGCGTTTGGAATAAATTCGTTTTCACCCAACCCCTACAACATAGAACCAAAGGCGGATGATTTTAACCAAGAATGGGAATACATATTTGATGAATATCCTTTTGATTACGAAACAGCCCAAAACAGTTGGAGTTACACCGATATGTCAACAATGTCTCCGTATTCAAGCCTTCCCAATGGCGAAGATATAGAAAGCCTCTTAAAGTCAACCAGCACCAACTATTTTGATATATTGTTTGTGCAAGACTTTGTATGCAATACAAACAATATTGTTGATGACAAAATACTTTATAACCACCTTGACTACAAAAGAAAATACTCCATTTTTGAAAAAGGAAGCACGACCACAAACTCTGAAACATTTTTTAGAGGTGTTAAGTTGGAAATCTTGCAAAAGGCAAACTATGATGAAAAAGTAAACAACAATTTAAACAATATTGTTGTTGATAAAAACGGTGACCTAAACGGCTACAAGTTTACCGTTGTAATGGTTCCCTATACAAGAAATTATGAAAACAAAGAATATGATTCAAGAAAAATAAAGGTTATAAGAAACGATGTTTTTAAGTTTGTTGTTGTTCTTGTTTACATTGCAAAGCAAATAAAGGACGCAATTAAAAAAATAAGCCAAAAAACTACTCAAGAAGACCCGTTTAAGTTAGCCTATAAAAAAACAACAAGGTACTTAATGTACGAACCTGTTAAAAACACAACAGAAAAAAACGATAATATAGTGCCATATCCAAATTTGTCAGTTTTTGGAAATGGTTCCATACAACAAATAACAACCCATGGCAATGAACAAAACTTGTTTGATATATACGGTGAAAACACAAACTTTTTAACAGATTTTGATAATGACTTAAGCAAAACAAATAATAATAACACAAATACCAATTATTATAATAATTTTGTGCTCTTGGAAAACTTTAATGGATGGGCAAACGGGTTGTATGAAAACTCGGTTGTTAGGGTTGTGCAATTTAAGGTAATGGAGATAAAGTCCGACGACTATTTAATTGCAGAAAGAGTTGCCCCCGATAACATTCTTTATGACTTGCCATCGTTTACATTAATTAACGAAAACGGACTTGTACCAACCGGCGACTTAAACGATAACAAATATTTAATACTAAACAAAAATTCTTCGGCACTTGCCTTTGAATTAAAAAAATGTTCCTTCGGAAATGTGTTTTACAACATAAACCATTTTCAGCCGCAAAACGTTATTTACGAACAAATTGACAAAAACGGTACACTTTACTCAAGTGAAAATGGTGAATATACCTACGCACTTAAAATATTGCAACCGGAATTATACGCCAAGTATTGCTTTACCAAAATGTCAAGCGATAACCAACACATATACTATGAAACATATCCTAACAATGCAATACAAATAAGCAGACAAAGCGGCTACTATACCCCATTGTTTAGGGATGTGCTTTACTTTAAGGATCCTTTTGTGGACGAACTTATAAAATTTCCAAATTCGGATAAACGCAAATATTTGAAAACCACAAGGTATTGCAACACCGTGTTTGCTTGCGATTATAACAAATTTGGAATAATTAAATGCCTAAACTTCCACAGGGCAAACGACATAAACAACAACGTTTTTGATTTGACGGATTCCCAAAAACCACTTTACCCAATACAAAACAAGTTTAGCATAGGCAACAGAGAAGTGAAGGTGTTTAATTCAAGTTGGGATCCTTGGTACTATACACAAACCGATTCAGCCATCCAAGAAACCGAAATACACGGCACTGCGGGTATGGTTGAAAACAAGGCATTTTTTGGTTCCAAATACCTAAAGGTTCCTGATAAACTTGTTTTTGATACATTTGAATATGAGTTTCTTGATGAAAGCAAAAGGCAAAATGCCGAAATGCTTATAAGCGAAACACAAACTTTGGCAACTTTTGATGTGGATATGGAAAAAAGGTTGTTAAGGCATTTCAAAGATATGCTAACACCTTTGTTTGAAACCTATGTTGATGTTACTTACAGTTACGGTGACAAAACCACAATAGACGATGATATTGAACTTTACATAAGAAAGAACATCTTGCCATTGTACGAAATTGGGGAAATTAGCATTTATGAAAAAAGCAGCCCCAAAAACATCAAACTACCTTGCGATTTTACACCAATTGAATTAAGCAACGAAGTTAAAGTTAAAAAGGGTTTGACAATAAACACAAACGCAAGCATAACCCAACCAAGCAAAAACCAATTCCAAAAGTTGATAAGGAAAACCCTTAAAAGCGGTTACACCTATTGGTTCGGGTTAAGTGTTGAGATAAACAAAAAGTAAATAAAATAAAAAATCGGAATTATGTGAGTAATTCCGCTTTTTGCATTAATTGTTAATAATTAAAATTACCACTAAATGTCCCTACCGTTTTCGTAAACTTGCTTAACCGTTGGAAACCTTAACGATAAGTTACCATCCTTGTCCTTGCTTTCTTCAAAGTATTGAACAGTTATGGTTTTGCCAACAATAAGTTCTGGATTGTTTTTGTACTTAATTCTTTGTTCCTTGCTAAACCCACTTCCAACACTAACCTCGTTGCCCTTGTGAATTATGGTAACATCCGAAAGGACGTTTCTGGTAACTTGAGCACCATCTTCCACAAAGCGCATATCTGCCGTATGGTAGCCAACAACCTCGTATTCGGCATCGTTAAAACTTTTGCATTTTAGCATATTGTTGGTACGCTTGCCTTCATAGGGAACATTCTTTCTAATGATAAGTCCTTCCCACCCCTTATCAATGGCGTTTTTATAAAGCGTGTCAAACATTTCTTTGTTTTCTATATTGGTTTGCTTGACCTTCTTCATATACTTAAATTCGCCCAAAGAAAACACATTGTCAAGCGTTTTTTGTCTATCCACAAAGTCGGGTGAAGCAATGCCAACAAAAAACTCGTTTGTGGTAAGGATGTCGAAAACTTGATACATTGGATGTTCAATGGTGTGGTTTTTTCTTTTGATCTCTTTCATAATCCAATCAAAGTGTTCATCACCGTTTTCGTCCACAATGCAACACTCGCCATCCAACACAATATCCTTAATGTTGTTTTTGGCGCAAAAGTCTTCAATTTCCCTTTCAAGTTTGGAAAGGGTTTCAAACCTTTTGCCTTGTCTGCTCCAAGTGACGCAGGTGTGTTTTTCACCATCAAAACTTACAACAGCCAAGCAACGGCAACCATCCATTTTTCGGCTTGCCCACCAACTGCCATCATTAAAGTTTACTTTCTTTTCGTTTCCAAAATACTTGTTAGCCAAAGCAACGTTAAACTCGTAAACAACATCTGGGAAAACCGATAAAATGGTTTTAAGGTTTACACCGCACTTAAAGTCCTTATCCATTATGTTAAGAAAAAGTTCGGCAACATCCCCATCAACACTTAAAAGGTATTTGTAAAGGTTTTTGCAAAGAACCAAAGTGTTCATATCCGCACCTACCTTTTTAGATAGTTTATCAAAAAAGTCAAGGATATCATCATCAGTTTCAAAAAAATCAAAATCATTACCGCCAAAGGAAATAACACCCTTTAAACGCTCGCTTGTAACGTGGAAGTTAATGGTGTTGTCAAAAAGGAATCCAAAAACACGTTTGTTGAAATTTTGATCGCTTTCGTTTTTATATTCTTCCAAAATTTCCTTTTTTCTTGTGGTGGAAGAAACAGATGCCAAACTTTTTTGCAAGTCAGCCAATTTTTTCAGTTTTTCAAAATTTGCCATATTTAATGTTTTAAAATAACCAACAACTATTTGTATTGCTTTATTACACTATAATCTGGCTTGTTTCTTTTTACATCATTTGAAACAAAAATTGTAGAGTTGTTTCTATTCCAAGTTTTAACCAAGAATACCCAGTTGCTTTCACCATCTTCATCGGTTTGGTTTAAAAACCTAACAAGGGCTTCCCTTAATTCGGAAGATAATTCGTCCTTGGCGTTTCCGTGCTTAAAATATCTGTTATCTGTAATAAATATTGCTGAATTAAATTTTTTCCCAAGTGTTTCTTTGTCCAAAACGTAAAAATGTGCTATGTTGCCACCATCATTACTGCGTATCATAACAACATAATGCGGTGTAATTTCCCCAATAGTTGCCATTTCAAGCAAAAGGACACCCCTAACATCTTGTTCGTTGCACAATTCGTTAACTTTCTTTATTTTAGTCATACTATATCTTGTTTTTTATATATTTATGCAAAATTTTACTTTATTGTTTATTTAAAAATCCTTTAAGCATGTTTTTGTGTTCTTCGGTTTGGGGTGTTCCCGAAAAATTGTAAAAGTTAAACAAACGTATTTTGTCATCATCCGTAAGGTTATCATCATCGTATATATAATAAACAACAGCCGTGATACAGGAAAGGCGCGATTTGAAATATCGTTTTGCATCTTCGTCAAAATCATACCACCAAACTTTTTTGTTGTTTATGGTAACGGGTATTTCTCCAAGCAAAAACTTTTGTATTGTGGTTAGGCGTTGTTT
>Ga0247609_10004774_pt1 | contig 13427 bp, 11 predicted proteins | sample 172DNAGHGlowgp2_FD_193487 | JGI IMG/M metagenome (GOLD analysis project Ga0247609, IMG submission 193487) | Sheep rumen microbial communities from Palmerston North, Manawatu-Wanganui, New Zealand - 1728 DNA GHGlow gp2 | ecosystem: Host-associated > Mammals > Digestive system > Stomach > Rumen ...
AACCAGCGGTGGAAGTACTTGGGCCAATCCGGGTAGTTGGTGGGCAGTCGGCGTGCGAAGTCCTCGATGTAGTCTGCCTTGCCGTCCCACTTGTCGCAGCCGGACAGGAATTCCAGAATGGGGTTATAGTCCTTGATGTGTGCGGACTCGATGTAGATGCGGATGTCGTTCATCCAACTTTCGCCACCCTCTTTCATCTGTTCCACCACCATCGATTTCAACTGTCGGTCGGTCAGAGGCTGCCACTGCGTGAAGGAGAGGTTGTTGGGACGAAATTCAGTCACCTGCTTCACCACGTTGTATCGTAGCTGATAGCGGCGTGCAAAGAAGTCCTCGATGAAGCGGATGATGCGCTCCTTCTCGTTCATCTGCGAGAGTGTCTTGCCGTTGTAGGGCTTGACGTATGTCTCGCGGAATATCTTGCGGATGACATCCTCGCCCAGTGCTTTGAAACGGTGATCCCACAGGGCGCGGCTGACGCAGGCCTCTTCTGCCAATCCTGCTTTCTGGCAGTATGCTGCCAACAGCACCGCGCTGTGCTCCGTGTCTTCAGGGTTGTCGTCGAGGGCTTTCCTCAAGCAGGTGTAGAACTCCAGTTGGTAGCGCTCGCGCTCGTCGGAGTCAGGATACCAGACCACGGTGCCGTCGTCGTCTGCCTTGGTGCCCTCATAGGGCTTTAGGACGTTCTCTTCGTCGTGTATGACCGGTAGCGGTTGTGCTTGTGGGTTGTAGTACAGTTGCGGATCGTGGCTCATGCGGCAGCCAGTGGTGAGGGTAGGGTCGCCCACCACGAGGTCGCATTGCACCAGTGCCGTATACAGACGGGCTGCTGTGGCCTGCGCCTCCTTTAGGAATGCCAGATAGCGAGGTGTGTCGAGTTCCGCTTTTTTGTTGCTTCCTGCTTCCCAAGGCGTCGCGCCACCATTGTATTCGCAACGAACCACGACTTTCAGCGAGATGCCGCTGACACCGGCAAAGGCCAGCATGGTGTAAGGAACCTGTGACACCAGGGCCTTCATCTCCTTGACGCGCTTGATGCCCTCTTGGCAGGGAATGTCAAGCAGCAACAGCTGGGTAAAGGTGTTAGGGTGATCGAATCCGCCCTTGCCGAAGGTGGCAGAAAAGAGCAGGTAGGGCAGACGGTCTGTGTCTGTCAGAAAATAGTGTGGCATACCTTCCTTTATGGCCAGCCGCGACAGCAATGCCACGCGGCCAATCTTCTCTGCCGCATCTTTTGTCTCCTCTGAGCGCATACGCTCTACAATGGCCTCCAGTTCGGTTGAAACCGGTGCGCCAAACTCTCCCATTCTTGTCTTAATCTTTGTAATTTTCATGTGTATTTGTTGTGTTGTTTTATAGATTACAAAGATACAAAAAAATAAGCGAAAATGCAAGCCTTTTCGCAGAAAAATTCATCAATTTTTGGAATGCGTTCTAAAACTTTTTTGAGTGCACTCCAAAACTATTTCGAACGCACTCCAGAAAACATTCCACGGCCTGGAACAAACAATACTCGGCACTTATTCCCTAATACTCGGCACTTATTGTTACGGGAATGCGAGGATTAATACTTCTAGTCGTTACCATTAATACTTCTAGTTGCTACCATTAATGCTAACAATCGCTACCATTAAATCTTGCAACTGCCAGCATTAATGGTGATTAGGTGTAAGATTGCGAAGCCATACTTATACCTTTCAGGTGTAAGAAGGTGTAAGATTGCATCGCCACACTTATACCTTCTGGTGACAGAAGGTGTAAGAAGGTGCCGGATAAAAACGGCTATCTTACACCCGTATATCGTTGATGTTTAACCAATTGCAACGTTCGGTAGTGCTTGTAGTAGGATAACTACTTGTTTTTACATATAGGAGAGAGATTAGAATCCCATGACTTTCTCGATAATAGGAGCCATATCGTAATACTTGTATTCAGCCAGTCGTCCTCCGAAAGTGACGTTCTTCTCTTGGTCTGCCAGAGATTTGTATTTCAGGTATAGGCTGTTGTTACGGTTGTCGTTGACGGTGTAGAAAGGCTCAATTCCCTCGTGCCATTCTGATGAGTACTCTCTCGAAATGACGGTCTTGGGGCATTTGTACACGTCGTCACCGAACATCTCGAAGTGCTTGTGCTCAATGATGCGAGTATAGGGCGTCTCTGCATCCGTGAAATTCATCACGGCATTGCCCTGGTAGTTGGGAATGTCCAGAGTCTCATGCTCAAAGCGTACAGAGCGCCACTCGAGTTGTCCGAACCGATAATCAAAGTACTCGTCAATCTTTCCTGTAAAAAGGACATGGTCAGCTATGGAGTCCCAGTATGGACGATTCTCAAAGAAATTGGTGTTGACTCGTGTCTCGATGCCTTTTAGCAGACCGTCAATCAGTTTGTTGAAGCCTCCCATGGGTATACCCTGAAAGCGATCGCTAAAGTAGTTGTTGTCATGAACAAAGCGGACGGGCAGTCGCTTGATGATGAATGGTGGCAACTCTGTACACTTGCGGCCCCATTGCTTTTCAGTATAGCCTTTGATGAGTACTTCGTAGATGTCCTTGCCGATGAGTAGCAATGCCTGCTCCTCCAGATTCCGAGGCTCGGTGACGCCATCGGCCTTCATTTGCTCTAAAGCGTCCTGACGCTGTTCGTCGATTTTCTGGCGAGCTTCCTCAGGAGTCTTTACCCCCCACATCTGGTAGAATGTATTCATGTTGAAGGGCAGGTTGTACTGACGCCCCTTGTAGTTGGCAATAGGCGAGTTGGTATAACGGTTGAATTCCACAATGCCGTTCACAAACTCCCATACTTTTTTATTATTAGTATGGAAAATGTGCGCACCGTATTTATGGACATTGATACCCTCAATATTCTCACAATAGATGTTGCCGCCTAAGTGTGGGCGCTGGTCAATCACCAGTACACGCTTCCCTTGTTGATTAGCTTTATAGGCTGCCGTTGCACCGTAAATCCCTGCACCGACAATCAGCAGGTCGTATTCTTTTTTCCCCATAGAACAGAATTCTATTATATGACGTTGTAACTATTTGCAAAATATGTCGAACTGATAGCACCAGTTTTCTTTGGCATCGCGCAGATTGCCTCGTGGGCCATGCAGATTGCCACTCTTCATGTAATCGCCGTTGACAGCATATCTGACGCAACAGTTAGCTGGGGGCTCTGTACATAGAATCGTGATAGAGTCGCCAGCCAGCATGACCTGTTGGGCAATGTTGCTGTTGTTGCTGTTGATGACACTGAATCCAAAGTTGTCTGCTTTCCTGACCTGGATCGTATCGAGTGAAAGTGGAGTGGACGGGACGTTAAAGTGGACAATGACCTGAAGCCCGCAGGTTTTCACCCGTTGCGGAATCAAACCTTGAAATCTCTCTTGACCTCGTAATATGCCAAGAACAGAATTTGCTGCTAAAATGCCGATATGTTGCTGGCCAGCGGCATCAATGTGAATCTTTTCGTTGACGCACGTATAGGGGTAGGTGGGACCACTGGCCCAGTAATGGCTATCGGAAGATAACAGGTCGACAAATGTCTGCGGGACGTATGTCTCTTTGCATTCGTAGGCTGTTGCCTTGAAGTGCTCTGCCCTTGTCAGCGAGTTGGCTTGGTAGCAGATAAAAGGAATGTCTACCGACTGATGGGTAGCCGCTTTGATGTCAACATTCATGTCTTTCCTGATTTTGTTGAGCATTTCTTTGTAGTCTGTATCAGGATAATCCACGATGTCAGATTCGCCCTGCATCCAGCAAATGGCGGGAATGGTGAAGTCCCATCCTCTGTCAATAGCCTCGTTGTATGCCGTTTTGATATTTTCAATGAATTTCTCGTATGGTAGGGTGCCTTTGCTTAGGTTGGCGATTGCCGTTGCTCCCTGGCCGCCGGGAAACGTGCAGATGAGCGTATCGTTGCCAGTAGCATCGGCTAAGTGTTTGGCCATTGTGTAAATTGACAGTTCGTAGGCTCGTTTCTGGTATTTTACTAACTTCTTGGCAAACTGCTTCAGCTCGTCGTTTTCAAAATATCCGAACTGATGGTCCAGATTCTCGGTAACGATGCGCCCGTCCGCATAATGAGCCAGGGAATCGAAATCAGTTATGCGTTCAGCCTCTTCGCCTAAAGCAAGGCTTTGGCCATAGACAGGTACACATAGTACTACCCGATGCTCATCATGACTTTGAACACAAGAAGCTAAAAAAAGCATGATACAAACCTGCAATAAGTTATATATTGAACTCTTTTTCATATTAGATATAGTCAATTTTATGCAAAGATAGTGTTTTTTTATTAAAAAGAGCAACTATTTGCATGAAAATATGTAAATTTGCAGAAGATAAAACCTGGTAATCAGATTGAATGGTCGTAGAAGAGGTGTCCTATTTTTAAGATTATCGATTATGATGAATCCCTTACTGAGTATAATAACGCCAGTCTATAATGTTGGATCTTATTTGCACAGATGCATTCTAAGCATTCTGTCACAGTCATATAGGAATATAGAATTGATTCTTATTGACGATGGTTCAACAGATGGCTCTTCTGCATTATGTGATAAATGGAAGGATGAGGATGGACGTGTTATAGTTATACATAAAGAGAATGGAGGTGTAAGTTCTGCAAGAAATGTAGGCTTGGAAATCGCCACAGGGGAATACCTCACCTTTGTTGACCCTGATGATTTCCTAGCCCCAGATACATATCTGGTGAATATGGAGTATCTCATGTCTCATAAGGAGGTGGATATTCTACAGTATCCCTATTGTAATTATATCAGTGATGAAGAGATACCTAATTGTCACAGGCCAGCAGAGCAATTGTTTATGGGGGCTGAGCAGATATTCAGGAATTGGTGGGCTGGCAGCCCATTGGAGTATGTAATATGGAATAAGATATATAAGCGCAGTTTGTGGGATGGCGTTCGTTTTAAGGTCGGTCATATTTCAGAAGACACATGTCTTGTTCCTGTATTTGTAAATAAAGCCCGGTCAATTTTTATTTCTGAAAAGGGACTCTATTATTATCAGCGTGACAGAGTAGACTCATATACTTTTGGAGAATATAGTTTTAGCAAACATCTTGATTTGTTCTATGCCCATACAGCAATCTATGACTGCTTTAAGATGTTCCCTGATATGGTGACGGAAAAGGTCTTGGCATTTACCCGTCTGTATAGGCGTCTGATAACGGCCAGGCAGACAGACAGGACTGCAGATATAGAAGTACCCTTGAAGATAATTAAGCAAGGCTTTCCTACTTGGTTTGAAATCATTTGTTCCAATAATACGGAGAAGTTATGGCTGTCATCAGCCAAGATTCTTGGGGCAGATCTTTTTGTAAGATTATTCCTAAGATACTTAAGGGCTTAATCGTATTTTGATTTCCTGTACCTCATATATAGGGTTGTTGGCAAATAGGAAATCAGTAATTTGCCTGTCTTACTAAATCCGCAAATCTTGTAATGTCTGTTGAGGACGTCCTTGTTTTGCCTGATGAATCTGAAGATGTTCTTAATACGTTCGTCTGAATGATATTCTGGAAACAATGCAACTTTGCCTAATAGTTCATTGTAGTACATCATGATATGTACTGTGCTCCATTCTTTTACAGCGTCACTCTCATTCTTTACGGCATCTTGGGTTACTTGTACTCTCTTAATCCTGTTGTCTATATATTGACTTATGTTCTTCTTGAAAAAGGCGTGAGCGAGTGAATTCCCACGATGAGTATACACATAAAGTGGTTCATCAACGATAACTGTTGTTTGGGCTCGAACAAAAGCCCTTATGTTAAAGATAAAATCCTCATCGGTGCGTAATCCTGGGTCATTCTCAATGTGGTGGTCTTGCAACATTTGCCTTTTATAGAGCTTGGTCCAGCATTGGGAGTATATTTTGTCTTTTGAGAAGAAATGGGTAAGTCCCTCTTCATGATTAAGAACATACTGCTGATTGGTGCTGTTAAGGTGTGAGATGTTTCCTTGCTCGTCTACTTGTTTGTAGTTGCAGCAGATGATGTCGGCGTTGTGGGTATAACCTGCAGTCACCATCTTGCGAAGCATTTGCGGCTCCATCTTATCATCGCTATCAGTCAGAGCGATATAATTGCCTTTTGCAAGTTTGAGCCCCTCGTTTTTAGCGGTAGCCGGTCCGGAGTTCTGTATATGGATGACTGTTATATTGTCATGTTCCTTAGCATATTTGTCACAGATGGATGGTGAAGAGTCTGTAGAGCCATCATCAACTAGAACAATCTCGAGTGATACCCCATGCTGCTGAAGGGCGCTATCTACACAGTTGGCTAAATATTGTTCTGTATTATAAACAGGAATAATGATACTGACATCCATACGTCTCTATTATTATTTGTTCGTAAAATGTAGGATGATATTAATGATTCTCTTCGCTAATTTTCTGGCACCAGACGTTTTAGTAAGCAGAAGTGATTGATCTAGTAATTCGTCATCAACAGGAGTCAGACGTTTATAGTCTTCTAAGATTCTGGGCGGGAACAGTTCGTTTAGAACAAGTTCCCTTTCTTTAGGCAGTAATCCATTAGAGTTTGTACTAATACCTCCTGATTCATAGTCGGCAATAACAACCTCGATATTACGGAAACTGCAATTATCGATGATTAGGTTCTCTAAGCAGAATTTCCAGTCGGAAAGGATCTTGTACTTTTCGTCATAAGGATGTTTAACTAATAAATCCCTTTTGATGAACATTGCTTGGTGTGGCAGGCTGATCCTTAGCAGGTCTACTAATGTAATCGTTGGCTTATGATGACCGCTGGGGAACGTTGATACCTGTCCACATATTATATCTTCATGATAACTTGCTACAGAGTTCAAGGCATTAGAAGAATGGAAGCAATCGCCAGAATTCATGAATATGCAATAGTCACCTTTTGCTGCGGCAATTCCTTTATTCATGGCATGATAGACTCCATTGTCTTTTTCGGATACCCAATAAGTGATATCTTTATCGTACTCCTTGATGATTTCAACACTTCCGTCTGTTGACCCCCCATCAATAATAATGAATTCATAATCTGTACACGTCTGATATAATACACTTTTGATTGTACGTATCAGTCCTTCCTTGTGATTATAGTTGATAGTTATGACAGAGAACTTCATTGCTATGAGTATTTGCTCGTAAATTAATTACATGGGATTGTTAAAAAATCGTCAGCAATCAGGTGCTTTGAATCTTTATTTTCATCATTAGTCCAATGGTCTGGAGATATTACAATCTTGTTTTCATTTCTCGATAAATACTGTGCCCACCATGAGAATGTGCTATTGGATATTACGAAATGCTTGCAGCTGTACATCAACCGAAGTTTCTCCCATACTGGATCATCTCCTGATTCATAATAAGAAGGGATATCCGTCTTGATATTCTCCTTAACCCATTTTATATCATCTGAGAAGAATATAAGAACGGGGTTGTCTATCATTTCTTTGACTATTTCTATAGCTTTACGGATATATGCTTCGTCGCAAATATAGAATTTGCCAGCATATCGTGGGTTCAGATAATCGCCTCGTCTGATAGATATACAGACAGAATTATTACTCTCTATTATTTTATACAAAGCTTTATTGCTTTCCAACGGGGGATGTTTTGGGGTAAATTCCTTAAGTAATATAGGGCGAATGGCCTCAAAGCGTTCTGGTACTTCCAAAAAGTCATAGCATATAATAAGTTTCTGGAAGATCGAGTTCTTCTTTATGTGTACAATATCTTTATAAAAGTCATTGTCTTTGTCATTGTAATGAAATAAGCCGATTTTGCTAAAAAGTGTTTGCCATTTCTTTCCCTTAAATAGTTTACGTTTTATATAGTGAGCAGAACGATATAGAAATACTTGAGCTCTATTACTGTATTTTTGGAGTGGGTTACCATTGAATATTTCATATTCTTCCACATTGAAATAACATAGTGAGTCTTCAAATCCCGTTTTGTTTTTATCGACCTCTTTTTGGCGAAGGACTTTATCAAAACTAAAAGCCAAAGAGCCTCCAGTCATTTCCTTGATGGCCCTACAATATGCATATTGGAACATTTGATTTCCTAAACGTCCTAATATGGATTTGGCTATAATAGTTTTCTTCCTGTTGCAAGAACTCATAACAGACTATGCTTGCATTCTGAAATGCTTATATGAAACTTATTATTTTTGCAAAGTTACAAATATTTTTTGAGATATGGTAGATGTTCTCAAATTATTTTTGTAAATTTGCCGAAAAATAGTGTGAAATGGAAAGATTCTTCAATACTGCGGGTCCTAATATGGCAGAAGATAGTTATACCTTAGACCCGTTAAAGCGTTTTGATCTGGATGACATTCTGATGTTAATCCGTCAGAAACGTTATTTTGTGCTTCATGCACCTCGGCAGACTGGCAAGACCTCGTGTATGCTGGCTTTGCGAGATTATCTGAATGCTGCAGATGATTATATAGCTGTCTATGCCAATGTGGAGGGTGGACAGGCATCTCGGAATGATGTGCAGAGCGTTGTTAAATCGACAGTAGATACATTGGCAGAACAATTTCGTGGAATCCTGAAAAACGACCTGCCTTTAGAGATACGTGATGAAGTGCAGAAAGTCGGGAAAGACTCTATGCTCGCAACGTATTTGCGTCGATTATCTGAGTCGTTGCCAAACCCCATAGTCCTAATACTTGATGAAATAGACGCCTTGGTAGGTGATAGCCTAGTAAGTATTCTTAGACAACTACGTTCTGGATATGTAGATCGTCCTAAGTCTTTTCCACAGACAGTTATTCTTTGTGGAGTCCGTGATGTGCGTGACTATCGTATAGTCCTCTCTAATCAGGATATTGTGACGGGAGGTTCTGCTTTTAATATCAAGGCTGAGTCATTGCGACTCGGTAATTTCTCAAAAGAAGAAATCCGTGAACTCTATGATCAACACACCCGTGAGACTGGACAAAAGTTTGATGAGGAATGTTTTCCCTTGGTGTGGGAGGCAACAGAAGGCCAGCCTTGGCTCGTGAATGCCCTGGCCCGAGAGGCAACGTGGAGTATGAAGGAGAATCGTGACCGCAGTGTGGTTATTACTCCCGAAATCATGTATCGTGCACAGGAGAATCTGATTTATCGGCGTGATACTCACATTGACATATTGACAGACAAACTTAATGAACCAAGGGTGAAAAGGGTCATAGAACCCATCTTGTCGAATAGCGATCAGGCTGTTGAGGGACTGATTCCGTCAGATGATATTCAATATGTTGTTGATATGGGGCTGATAAAATGGGAGCGGGGGAAAACGTTACGCATAGCAAATGGCATATATCGTGAAATCATCCCTCGGGAGCTGACATGGAGCACTCAGACGATGATGACTCAACAACCCCAATGGTATCAGAACAGCGATGGCAGCATCAATATGGAGAAACTATTGTTGGATTTTCAGCAGTTTTTCCGTGAAAACTCAGATGCGTGGATTGGAAAGTTTGACTATGCTGAGGCTGGGCCTCAACTTCTGCTGCAATGTTTTCTTCAGCGCATAGTAAACGGTGGTGGATATATCGACCGAGAATATGGCCTTGGTCGTAAACGAACAGATCTGCTCATCCGCAAGCCCTTGACAGACGGATATGGCGGTCCTGTGCAGCGCATTGTTTTGGAATTAAAAATAAGACGAGAAAGTTTGGAGAAGACTATTGAAAAGGGCTTAGAACAGACTTTTGAATATATGGATAGGGTCGGCTCCGCGGATGAAGGTCATCTTATCATCTTTGACCGTTCTCAAACAAAGACATGGGAAGAACGCATTTGGCATAAGTCATACGAGTATTTAGGCCGAGCAATTATGGTGTGGGGAATGTGATATTTGAAAAGAAAAGAATGGGGAAACGCCATATGTCTTATATAAAGTTTGGCAGATAGTTATAATTGTAATAAAGTATGAAAGATAAGATGATGAATTTTACAATTATTATTCCTCATAAGAATATTCCGCAGTTGTTGGAACGCTTGATAAAGTCGATTCCTATGCGTGATGATTTGGAGATTATTGTGGTAGATGACCATAGTGATTCCAAGGTTGTAGAAAAGTTAGGGCGTATAGAGAGGAAGAACCTGACGAAGATTTTGAATAAGGAAGGTCATGGAGCAGGATATGCCAGAAATTGTGCCTTGCCTTTGACTAAAGGTAAATGGGTGCTGTTTGCTGATTCTGATGATTTCTTTAATGACGGTTTCAATGATTTCTTAAACGAGTATTTAGACAGTGATGCGGACATTATATATTTCAATGCTAATAGTGTAGATTCAGAAACATTTGAGCCAAGCAATCGGGTTAATCATTTGCATGAATTCATTGAAGAATATCATAAAGATAAGGGGCATGGAGAACTAATTATGCGTTATCTTTTTACTGAGCCTTGGTGTAAAATGGTAAAAAGGGAGCTTATTGAAAGTCACCACATTAAATTTGAAGAGACTTCAATCAGGAATGATGTTCGTTATTCCTATTTAGTAGGACATTATGCTAAAGGTATTGTCGTTGATAATCGTCAATTGTATTGTGTTACTACACGCAAGAACTCGGTTAGTAGAGGGATGGGGCGCCAAGCTGCCTTAGATGAATTAAAAGTCTTTGCAGGATGGAAGAAGTTTTTCATGGATCATAATATATTATTAGAACTACCTAAATTTGATTTATGTCTATATAATTTTACGAGGCACTTGTGGAAAGATAATAGCCTTTTTCGTATAGAATACTGTGTGTTAAGAAAAGCTGGATTGAGTCATGGCTATATAATCTGGCAAATCCTTAAATATGTGAAGAAGTCTATAGGCTATAAATTGTAATTAAGTATTTGAAATTCAAACAGATTAACGATAGAGTTTATAAAATCTCTTTCTTTGGGATAGAGCGAACTTAATATATCGTATAATAAAAGAAACTGTAATAGTTTTGTTGTTATATGACTTACCAGAAGAGCCAGATATGCCTTCTATTCGTGGCATAAGGAGAAATGGTGAATACGAATAGGCTTTCTCTTCTCGTAGAGTTTCACATAAAATATGCTCAAAATAATAACCCTTAGTATCATTTATTTTTTCCTTGTTTTTAAGAAAGGTATGATAAAATTGTTTTGGAGCAATAAAAAAACGGCTATCAGGGAAAGATAAGTCAGAATTAATTGCGCAGAATGTTGTCTGTCGTGAGAACAAAATGGTATGAAGACCTACTATTGTTTTAATATTCTTTACTTTTAGTCTGCCTGTTATTTTTGCAATACGATTTCCTTTGGAACTATTTATTAGCTTGGAATGCTGAAGAGCATATTCAATAATCTCACATTCTCCATAGCCTTTGCCTCGGCCTTTGTCATGATTTCCGCAGAAACATAAAATCTCTATTCTGCTTGATTTAATATAATCTTGGAATATGTTACTAATGTCAGTCCCAGAGTTTTCTGCAAATACGATAGGGAAATTTGTTAATGATAAATAGAAATTGATGGCATCCACATACTGTTTCTTTCTTTCCTCTGGATTGTTTAGGGTTGTATATGACATACCAGCAGGATTAATGCAACCAGTTAACAATAGAATCATAGTGAGGTAGTGTCTTCTAATCCAATAAATCCACAACTATCCTGATTCATAGTTCTTCCAAAACCTTTTTGGAAACCTTCACATTCAAGAACACAGCATCCTGGAGCCTTAAAATAGTATTCTACCATTGGATGGTGGATAAATAAATCTACGTTGATAATACCTTTCGTTAGAATCTGAGGTAGTAGAACTTGTTTACGTATAGTAAACTTTCCTTTCGGAGCATGTTGAATATCACCCATATAGTGGCCTTTGGCATAGGTGGCAAAGGGAATCCCTTCTTTACTTTTCAGTACCATCATGATATCATACACCATGTCTTCCTCAGATGTTCCTTCAATTAGAACGTCAAGAGTCTTCTGACCATTCTTGATTTGGGAATACGATTCTTTTGTCCGATTGATTTCAATATTACTAATTGTAATGGTACTCTTTTTCCATTTGATGTTGTTAATGATAAGGTCATCTTGCCTCCCATCATCATCTTTCAGATAGTGGTCAAGTGTGTCAGGAATGTTTCCAATAAAATCAATAGTACCATTCTTGAGCATGACACCACGTGTACATAGGCTGCGAACGGCAGCCATATTGTGACTGACAAAAAGAACCGTTCGTCCTTCTCCCTTGCTGACATCTTGCATTTTCCCGATAGCTTTCTTTTGGAACTCAGCATCGCCAACAGCCAAGACTTCGTCCACTACAAGGATTTCTGGCTCCAGATGGGCGGCAATAGCAAAGCCAAGACGGACCATCATACCTGAAGAATAACGCTTAACGGGGGTGTCGACATACTTGGCAACACCGGCAAAGTCAACAATCTCGTCAAACTTACTGCGTATCTCAGCCTTGGTCATGCCCATAATGGAACCATTCATGAAGATATTCTCACGGCCTGTCATCTCTGGATGAAAGCCTGTGCCTACTTCAAGTAGAGAAGCAATACGTCCTTTAATCTTGATATCACCTGTAGTAGGGGAGGTCACACGAGAGAGTATTTTTAAAAGAGTGGATTTGCCTGCACCGTTCTTGCCAATAATTCCAACAACATCTCCCTGCTCAACTTTAAAATTGATATCGCGTAATGCCCATACAAATCGACTGTCACCTTTTTGAGTGCGGTCATTGGTGTCACCGATTTTAAGAAAGGGATCTTCTTTTCCACGAACCCGCGCCCACCAACGATTCAAATCTTGGCTTAACGTTCCGGTGCCAATAGTACCAAGGATATATTGTTTGCCTACGTTGTTGAATTCGATAACAGTATTACTCATTGTTCTCTTGTTTTAGATGACATCCATGAAGTTACGTTGGACTCGGTTGAATATTACAATACCGAGTAGCAGGATGACGATTGTAAATGCAAAACTATATCCCAAATAGAGCCAGTTGAATTCTCCTACTCCTGTAAAGGCGTATTTAAAGGTCTCCAATATGGCTGTTAATGGATTAGCAACCAATACCCAAATATAGTTTGGGTAGGTTAGTTTCATGACAGAAAGGGGATAGATAACTGGTGTCGCATACATCCAGAGCTGTACACCAAATGTTATCATAAATCGTAAATCACGATATTTGGTGGTCATGGAAGAAATAATCATTCCAAAGCCTAACCCAAGGCAACCCAACATGATAATTAATAGTGGAACAAGTAGGATAGTTGCATTGAGGTGAAAGTTTACACCAGATGCGAAATAGTATAAATATACCACCAAGAACAAAGTGAATTGTATAGCCATCTTAATCAGGTTGGAAATCACAATGGAAAGTGGTACAACTAATCTTGGAAAATAGACTTTGCCAAAAATGGCTTGATTGG
>Ga0247609_10004777_pt1 | contig 13423 bp, 7 predicted proteins | sample 172DNAGHGlowgp2_FD_193487 | JGI IMG/M metagenome (GOLD analysis project Ga0247609, IMG submission 193487) | Sheep rumen microbial communities from Palmerston North, Manawatu-Wanganui, New Zealand - 1728 DNA GHGlow gp2 | ecosystem: Host-associated > Mammals > Digestive system > Stomach > Rumen ...
GTTGTCGATGACTTCTTTTAGTAGTACGTAAATGCCGTCTTCTGCTTGCGAACCATCACTGAGGCGTCCGATATACATGCCAGGACGCGTTCGGATGTGCTCCATATCGGAGAGATGTCGTATATTACCTTCGTCGTATTGTGCTGAAATCATAGTATTATAGTTCCTTTGAGAATGCGGCCCGACGTTTGTGAATGCAGCAGTCGAGGTTCTTCCACTGCATTTGTCCGGCCAGATTGTCCTCGAGCTGAGGATGTGTCTCTGCCCACTCGAAGCCGTGACTGATGCCGAAAGGAATCATGTCGGCAAAGAAGAGGGCATTTGCTCCCTTTTCCTGATACTCGGGCAGCACGCCTATCAGGAGCATATCGAGTATCTGGTGGTCCTTCTTGAGCCAGAGTTCGCGAATGATATGCCACCATCCGAAGGGGAACAGCTTTGCCTTTGCTTTCTGGACTGCCCTGCTGAGACTGGGCATACAGACGCCTACGCCGATGATCTCACCTTGCGTATTCTCCACGACAGACAGGTATTGGCGGTCGAGCATCTGCAGGAAACGTTTTGCATACCAACGCATCTGCTGCTCGTCAAGCTCGCTGTATCCGTAGAGATTGACGTAGGCTTTGTTGATCACGCCCAGCATCTTCTCCACATATCCGCCTTTACGTATCTCGTTTTTACTGCGGAAGTGGCGCAGACGGAAGCCGTAACGTTCCTCTGCAACCTGTGCTATGCGGAAGTACTTGGCGTTGTTCGCCTCGTGCTCTCCCTTGGGGATGAACACTTTCCTCTCCACCCATCCTGTCTCTTTCTGGAAGCCGAGACGGGCAAGATGCTGCGGATAGTAGGGATAGTTGTAGATGGTATTGAGCGTGGAGAGCTGGTCGAAGCCGTCGACGAGCATGCCTTCGGGATCCAGATCGGTGAAGCCAAGCGGTCCTACTATGCTGGTCATTCCCCTCTCCTTGCCCCATTTCTCGACTGTTTCAATCAGGGCCTGGCTCACTTCCGGCTCGTCGATGAAGTCGATCCAACCGAAGCGGACCTCTTTCCTACCCCATCGCTCGTTGGCTCGAGTATTGATGATGGCTGCCACTCGGCCAACTATGCGGCCTTCCTTCCGAGCGAGGAAGAATGCGGCTTGGCAGAAGCGGAAAGCGGGATTGCGTTTCGGATCGAGCGTTTCGAGCGTATCCTCGAGCAAATCGGGCACAGCATAAGGGCAATCCTTATACAGCTCGTAGTTGAAACGGACAAATGCCCGCATCTCCTTCGCTGTACTGATTTGACTGATGTTAACTGTGCACATGGCCGTTTCCGTTTCCTTTTATCGCATAATTATCGTGCAAAGATACTATTTTTTGCTGACAATTTCGGCATTCGAGGCATAAAAAGATGTAAAAAAACAACATTTTTTAATCTTTCACAACCTTAAGGCCTTCGAAGGCCCTTGCGACCTTAAGGAAAAAGCGTAAAAGGTTACGTCGGAAAACATAACACTATATGATCGCAATCATAACACTATACGATTGCAATCATAACACTATACGATTGCAATCGTCACACTAGATGATTGCAATCGTCACACTAGTCATTTGCAATCGTCAAACGTGATGTTTGGCTTCATCACGTTTGACGTTTTCCATCACACCTTTGGAAGGCCTTTCCCACTACTCGGCAAGCACGTTGAATTCGGCTCCAGAAGCGAAGTCCGCGCCGTTCTGGCTCGACAAAGCCGTGAAGCGAAGATAACGGGCTTTCTGTGGTTTGGGAAGCAGGACCTTCTTTTCCTTCGACGAGTTCTCAAAGTCGCCTTCCACAACGGGCTCAGTCCAATTCTGTCCGTCCGCACTCAGCTGCACTCGATAACCCTTGATGTTGCCGTTGGGACTGCCATCTTGGCGAGGCAGATAGGAGAAGCCCTTTATCAGTTTCATCTCGCCACAATCGAAGTCGACCCAGTGTGGATATTTCGGCACAGTTATGCTGTACATCGTGTGCCAAATGGTGCTCGGATCGCCGTCTACAAGGTTCTTTCCGTATTCCCTGCCCGGTCCTTCCTCACTACTAACGTAAACCACCTGAATGGGCACATTCTCAATCTTCTCGAAGACCTGCGAAGTCGTCCAATCACTATCGCTTTCATAGCTCGCATAGACGGTTCCACCCTGTTTCAGGTCGAAGGGTCCTGTGTAGTTCTGCTGCTTGCCTTTGCCTATCTTATAGCAGATGGGCAGGTGTTCGAGGTCGCTCGTCGGATCGCCAACAATGGTGACTTTGCCGACTCTGTCTCTCAGAATGACTAACGGAAAGAGCGTCATTCCGTCCACCTTTGCGCGAGCAGAGAGGTCGTCTCCAGTCGAAACAGGTCGGATGATGAGCATCATTTGGTGGAGAGCGCCGATGACTCTGTCTTTCTTCAACGGTCCGCCTTGTCCACAACTGTTTCCACCCATACCGTTCACCTTGCAATCGAGGTGCAGATAGGTGCCGTCGCTCTCTGGAAGTTCGTGTGGATGCTGTGCTTTCGTCATTTGAAGTGCGCTCCAAGGCAGTGCCGAAGTGCTCATCGTGCCATATCCGCTGATGAACTGCAGGCCGTTGCCACTCCCATCTTGCAAGGCGCACCAACGCACATCCTCGCGGTTTCCCATACTCTGCGGCTTTGGGAAAGGCACGAACTGCTCTGCCACAGTACTCTGGTAAAGCCCTATAAATGAGCCGGTTTTGCGGTCGTTGTAGTTATTCAAGGGACCCCTTCCATAGTAAGTATACTGGTCGAATCGGTTGGGCAGCTTTATCTCGTAACCCAGTCTGGGCAGCGGAAGGTCCGGATCGCTCGTGACGATACTGCTCGCCAATACTACCGTTCCGTCTGGATAGACTTTGTATGTCTGTGTGGTCGTGAAGGTAACTGTTGCACCTTCGCCAGTTGTCTCAGCAATCGTTTCGTAGGGCTGACCTGCTTTTCCTGGGCGATATTTCACACCACCCATGCCTTTTGCTTTGCTCTCGACAGTATAAGTGATAATTACCGGCCCGTCTTGATTTCTGATGACATTAGGCTCGCCCTTCACTTTGTGCTGCAAGTCGTACAATCCTTGCTTGAACCATTGTTCGCGAGCCCAGTTGTCGTTATCGACAGGAGCACGGAAGGCCGACAACAGAAGAGGCGAATCCTCGAATACGACCTTACCTCCTCGCTTCATCGAGCAAAGGCTGCCTGTCTGATTATCAAATGTGACCGAGAAGTCGTCGCCTCCTACGATAAACTTGTCGCCCTTGTTCTCGAACTTCAGTCCGCCTTTCCTATACGGAGGAACCTCAGCGTACTTGCTGTTGTCGGCAAGGAACAACTGCTCATCCATCTGCACATAGCCCTTCTTGGCCCAAGGTTTGTCGTGCTTCAAACGGAATTCGATGTTGAGGAAATACTCGCCAGGCTCTGCCATATCAACGGGGGCAAGGAAGCGTGCCCGCTTTCGTGGTTGAATGTCCTCCCCTAGGGGGATGGGTATCTCCTTCACTTTCTTGCCATCCTTGACGAGACAAGCCACAATATCATATGTGTCGAAAGTGATCGGCTCGAAGTAGTTCTTGTTGAATATGGTGAAGTTCGCCGCCTTTTTTCGGTGAATTTCCTTGATTTTGTCGAGTGTCACACCCACATTCTGATAGACCTTTTTCACCTCGAAATACTGGGGTTTCGGAGTCAGGTCGGGCAGCATGATGCCGTTCATGCAGAACATGCCGTCGTTGGGCCAATCGCCATGATCGCCACCATAACCCATGTACTTGATGCCTTCATCCTTTGTATAGGTGTCGATTGCCTGGTCAACCCAGTCCCAAATGGCTGCTCCGCAGAAGAAGTTGGTGCTCTCTATCGCCTCCCAATAATCGACAAGATTACCCAAGGAATTGCCCATGGAATGGGCATATTCCGAGATATGATAGGGATATTTGATGCCCTTGCTGGTACCCTTGACTGCCTGTCGAACCCAATCAACCGAGGGGTATTGGTTCGAGCCCATGTCCACGATGTCATTGTTACGCTCGTATTGAACAGGACGACTTGTGTCGAAAGACTTGATGGCCTTGTATGCAGCGACAAAGTTCTCACCTGGTCCTGCCTCGTTTCCCAAACTCCAAATGACGATGCTGGGATGGTTGATGTGAGCCCTGACTGCCTCCATGACTCGAGCAATATGGGCGTTCTTCCATTCCTGAGGATGCGAAAGACTCGCTTCACCATAATAATACTCGTGACTCTCGATGTTGGCTTCGTCCTCGAGGTACAGTCCGTACTTGTCCGCAAGGTAATAGAAGTACGGATCGTTACTGTAATGCGAGAGGCGGACATGATTGATGTTGCCCCGTTTCATCAGCATCACCTCCTCGAGCATTTGCTCGCGAGTAATGGCGTGACCAGTCGAGGGATTGGTTTCATGACGGTTCACACCCTTGAGTTTCACGGGTTTATCGTTTACGTAGAAGTATCTTCCTGCCAACTTGAACTCGTCTTCCTCCGCTTTTGTCTCGCGAATCTCGACGGTCCGAATGCCGAAGTAGGTAGAAGTGCAGTCGAGCAGTCGTCCTTTCTTGTCTTTGAGTTCGGCAATGAGAACATATCTGTTGGGCCTTTCTGAACTCCAAAGCATGGGATTTTCTACTTCAAATCGCGTCATGAACGCATGCGTCTCACCTTTCTTCAAAGATTCGGAAGCGACAGAAAACTGCTTGCCCAACTCTTTTGTCTTGTCCGAATAGAGTTCGACAGGGAAGATGCTATAGGTTATCCTCAAGCCTTTCTGATCTTTCCCACTAAGGTTGCTGAGTTTTCTGTCAACCTGAATGGTCGCTTTTTCCCTGCTTAATTGTGTGGTTCGAACTGCGAGGTCGCAGATTTGGACTTGCGGAAGTGCCGTCAGATAAGTGCTGCGGAAGATGCCGGGCAAGCGGAACATATCCTGAGCCTCGAGGAAAGAGCCGTCACTACTGCGGTAAACTTCCACGGAAAGGCTGTTCTCGCCCTCCTTCTTCAAGTAGTTTGTGATGTCGAATCGAGCGGTATTTCGGCTGTTTTTGCTGAATCCAACGTATTTCCCGTTGACCCAAAGATAGAAGAAACTGTCGACACCATCGAAGTTGAGGAGTATCTGACGACCTTTCCAATCTGCAGGAATCGTGAAGTTTCGGCGATAAGAACCCACTTCGTTACGGTATTCGTAGGTCGTCCAACGCTGGTCTTTCGGCTCTCGCATCACGCCTTCACGCCAATCGTCCTTCTTCACTTCATGATAGAAAATGACGGGCTGGTTGACATAAATAGGGACACCATACTTCATCTCGCCGTGCTTGCCGAGTCCTTGAACATTCCAACAACCTGGAACCTTTATGTCGTCCCAACCGGAGACGTCATAGGTATCGACATAGAAATCCTGCGGTCTTTGTTCTGGAGACGCGCACCAATGGAACTTCCAAGTGCCGTCGAGGCTTTGGAAATACTTGCTCCCTTCCGGCAAGACTTTGCGAGCTTCCTCGACATTTGCAAAGGGAAAGATGTGAGCTCGAGGCTGCAACTTGTTGAGCGAAAGTTTTTCCGGGCTTTGCCACTCAGTTCCATCAGGAGCCGTAACTTGTTGATAGAGAAAGCCTTCAAGGTCGTCTTTGGCACTTACACTAAGTACCAGAGCCGAGAGGATGAGGGATGTCAGGATGTTTTTCATAGCGTTTGATATAGTTTTCTGTGCTTCTGCAGGTTTCGCCTGCAAAGCGACAAGCTGTTTCGATGAGTCGTCTCCAGTCTTCTTGCCTGAGGTTTGCCAGATCTTCAGGCATTATGTTTTCCCAGATCAAAGCACAAGCAAAGCCCGCATTGAAGCTGTCTCCAGCCCCGACTGTGCTTACGACGTCCTGGATGGGTGGCGCCTGGAACTCGTAAACCGTGTTTGGCGTGCAAACCACGATTTGCTCAGCCCCATCCGTGCAAATGAGGAAGGAGCAATACTGGCTGATACACCTATTATATATTACGCGCGCGTCGCGCGAAGAAAGCATTACCTCGAAGTCGTCTGCACTGCCTCGAACGATGGTGCTCTGTCGGAAGTTCTGCAAGATGGCTGGTGTGAGCGACTCGAGCTCGTCGCTGTGATTGCTTCGGAAATTGAGGTCGTAATAGACGATGACGTTTTCCTTTGCAGCTTTTTCCAGCATTTGCATTATCAAGGGCCGCATTCCTGTGCAAGCCGCATAGTAGGAACCGAAGAGCATCACATCGCCTCTCTTCATCTCAGGCAAAGTCCAACTGGCAGAGACATGAGGCGGCTCTTTGTAGAAGAGGTAGCTGGCATCCTTGTTCTCACCTAGGAAAGCCAGACTGATGGCACTCTTCTCGCCCTTCCGCAACTGGAAATGATCGGTTCCAACGCCGTTTTCCCTGAGGAATTCGACAGTCTGACGCCCTACATAATCGTCGCCAGTATAACCCACAAAGGTGCATGGAACGCCAGCTCGACCAACACTGATGATACTGTTGAAACTGCTTCCACCAGGCACAGCCGCAACTGGTTTTCCTCCTCGAAACAGGATGTCGAGGATGGACTCGCCTACTCCGATGACTTTTCTGACGTTTTCCATTCGCTTTGTCTCTTGCTCTGCAAAGTTAGCAAAAAATGTCTTCCAAAGCAAAATAATTGGTCAAATTCTGCACCTTTTTGTTTCAATTTGTGGGTCTTCGCACCTTTTGTTTAAATATTAGGTTGTTTTTCTTGCTAGTTTCGACATTTTGTGTTAACTTTGCAACCGTAAATAAAACAATAACATATCAGTATGACTGCAGAAGAGAAGATTACCATCTTGGTGGAACGATACTGCCGCAATCGTTCGCATTTGGCGGATATGATTGGCGTCACACCTCAAGCCGTAAACAACTGGGTGTATCGCGACCGAATCCCTCGCAAAGGTATCGAGGCGATTATGATGCGTTTCCCCGAGGTCGACCTTGAATGGCTGCGTGGAGGAAGCGTGCCCATCTCGTCAGGACCGCTGCCTTTGCCTGATGATGAAGAAGAGGAAGAGGACGTAGCCCTCCAGTTTGGATCGAGGGCGGATGCAGTCTCAGAAACTGACGAAAATCAGTTCGGGAACACAGCTCAAAGCAAGGCTTCGGCACATTTCGTGGCAGGAATTCAGCCTACGCTTGGCGATGCTCCACAACCTGACACAAAGGAAGGGCTCATCCCCCTGCAAATGCCTCGTCAAGACATCAAGTACGTCTTCCAATGTCATGGGGACAGCATGCTCCCACGCATACAAAACGGCAACTATGTTGCTGTGGGTGAACCACTTGGACGATACGAAGAGTTTCGAAAAGGAGTGCCCTATCTCGTCCAGACAACTGACGGTCGTTTGATGGTTAAGCTGGTCGAGGACCCAGGACCAGCATTCCCCTTCCTGCTTCTCAGCACGGAAAATCCGAACTATCAACTTGCCGATGGAGGTCGCTTGGCGAAGAAAGATTTCAAGGCAGCCTATCGAGTCCTGATGGTAATGCGAGACATCTGAGAAAACGTCACACTAGTAAATCACAAACTTCACACTAGTAAATCGCAAACGTCACACTAGTTAATTGCAAACGTCACACTAGTTAATTGCAAACGTCACACGGGAAAAGCACTAAGATGCAGAACCAATCTTCAAAAGAGGACCTTCGAAAACAAGCTCTCCAGCAATCCTCATCCCGTCGATAACCTCTTCGTAAATCTCTGGATCGAAGCCCGAAAGATCGATGTCGTAAGCAAACTTCGGACCTTCTCGAAGCTGATCCAGGATGTGAGAACGCAAGGCCTCGCAAGCTTCGGCAGGTTGCGATTGCCCTTTACGGCGCTTACAAACATCACAGATGCCGCAATCATGCTCCTGTTCTTCACCGAAATAACGCAGCAACATCCTGCTTCGGCAACAATCGGAACTCGGCTCGATATACTGCAACATCGCCCCCATTCGCTCTTCATAATGCTTGCGTCGGTCCTCGTAAACCTGAGCAGGAAGAACGATATCCTGCTTATCGATCCGACGACGGCGGAAAGTGATGCAAGGCAAATGCTTTCGGGGAATGAACGAGATGAGGTGAAGTTGAGACAAACGCAGGAAAACTTGGTAGATTTCGTCTGCTAACAAACCCGTTTCGGCACTCAACACGTCCTCGTCAATATAGACATAATCCAGGAAAATCCCTCCATAACGACGAAGTATCGAAAGGATAAGCCGCTCTTCCGAAGGGTAAAGAGCACGGAAAAGCTCAGTCCTCGTAGCATTTATGCGCAGTCTGGTTGAAGCCTCATCCTCGTCGCGATACTCGATGTAGCCAGCCTTGTCCAGCAAATCGAGAGCATAAACGAGCGACTTCGGATAGAAGCCGAATGTCTGACAAAACTTCTCGATGCTGAATTCGCGAGTCACATTCTGTCCGTCACCCTCTGCAATTCCGAGGAAACAGCACATCTTCTCATAAACTTCACGAACATATTCAATCTTCGGAAACTGCCGAGCAAGCCTGCGCAAAACACCTGTTCGCTCCCTTCCATCAGTCAAAAGAATGGCATAAGCCAGCTTTCCGTCTCGACCAGCACGGCCTGCTTCCTGGAAATAGGCTTCGATGGAATCGGGCAAATCTGCATGAAGAACCAGACGCACATCAGGTTTGTCGATGCCCATACCAAAGGCATTCGTCGCCACCATAATGCGAATCTCGTCACGACGCCATCGTTCCTGCCGTTCGTTCTTTTTTACACTCGGCAATCCTGCATGATAGTAGGTAGCGGAAAAGCCTAAGCCGTTAAGCATTTCGGCAAGTTCCCTGCACTTCCTTCTACTTCGGGAATAGATGATGCAAGAGCCTGGAATAGACTGAAGAGCATGCAAAATACCATTGAAGATATCGTCTTCCAACCTCACAATATAGGCAAGATTGTCTCGGGCAAAACTCATCTTCAGGACATTCTTCTGGCGGAAACAGAGTTTTTCCTGAATGTCGTCAATCGCTTTTTCTGTCGCCGTTGCCGTCAGAGCAAGGACAGGACAGTCGGGAAAGAACTCCCGAATCTTGGATATCTGCAGATAAGAAGGACGGAAATCGTATCCCCATTGACAAATACAATGTGCCTCATCAACAGTAATGAAACACACTTTCATGCGACGCAACTTGTTGAGGAATATCTCGCTCTCAAGCCTTTCGGGAGAGATATACAGAAATTTGTAGGCTCCGAAAATGCTGTTGTCCAAGATGGTCAGCACCTTTTCGTGCTCCATAAAACTGCTAATATAAGCAGCCTTTATTCCACGACGACGCAAAGCCTCAACCTGATCCTTCATCAGGGAAATGAGAGGTGTCAGGACTATGCAGACACCCTTCATGGCAAGGGCTGGCACCTGAAACGTTATGCTCTTGCCTCCGCCAGTCGGCATCAGGCAAAGAGTGTCGTTTCCTGCACCGATGCTCTCAATGACCTCTCGCTGAATGCCGCGAAAATCATCATAGCCCCAGTACTTTTGAAGAATCGAAAGGTACGGCATTCTTCTTTTATTCTCTCGGCTTAATGTCCTCTATCTGCAATTGCACCTCGCCTCGCTTGTGACTGTTTTCTTCGATATGGTAAACAATGTCGAAAGCTCTCTTCGTCTTAATATAGCGAGCCTGTGAACTTTGCCCAAAAGCAATACCGTTCATCACATTGCTGCTCTTGGAATCCACCAGTTCCAGTTTGATGTGTTCCTGATCTCTTCCGACGACTTTGCTTGTGCCATAGTCGTAAACCTGCCTTGTGCAGAAGAGCGGTTTGTTGTTGTCAGGACCATAAGGAGCAAAGCGTTTGAGGTCGGACACGATGCGACGATTGATGTCGCGGAAGTCGATGACGGCATCTATGCGCAGGATTGCGTTGATTTGCTCCGGCCTGATATGCTCCTTTACATATTGTTCGAAGCGATGGCGAAACTCTGGAATGTTCTGAGCCGGCATGCTGAGTCCTGCTGCATAAGTGTGACCTCCGAAGTTTTCAAGCAGGTCGGCACAACTCTCGATTGCCTTATAGACATCGAATCCCGGCACACTCCGAGCCGAACCGGTAGCCATTCCGTCGTCGTTGCAAGTGAGAACGACGCTGGGTTTATAGAAGACTTCGGTCAGACGAGATGCCACGATGCCGATGATGCCACGATGCCATTCCTCGTTGAACAGGACGATTGACTTGTGTTCGTGTCTGTGTTCGAGGGTTTTGACGATGCGGTTTGCCTCTTCCGTCATGGACTTGTCGAGGTCTTTGCGTTGCTCGTTGTACTCGTTGATTTGCTTTGCCAGCTCTTTCGCAGCGATGGGATCCTTTTCGATGAGCAATGCGACGGCTTCGTTGCCTGTCTGCATTCTGCCGGAAGCATTGATGCGAGGACCTATCTTGAATATGATGTCGCCAAGCGAAATCTCCTTATTCGTAAGTCCACAAATCTCCATCAAAGCCTTCACGCCTGTGCTTGGAGAGCTGTTAAGCTGCCGCAAGCCATGATAAGCAAGGATGCGATTCTCGCCCATGATGGGGACGATGTCTGCCGCAATACTGATGGCGCACAAATCAAGCAGGGGAATAAGTTGCGAGAACTCAATGCCGTTGCTGATGGCAAAAGCCTGTATGAGCTTGAAACCAACGCCACATCCACAGAGATGCTCGTATGGATAAGTGTTGTCAAAGCGTTTGGCATTGAGGATAGCTAAGGCTGGAGGCAACTCGTCGCCAGGCACATGATGGTCGCAGATTATGAAGTCGATGCCTTTTTCCTTGGCGTAAGCGACTTCTTCGATAGCCTTGATGCCGCAATCCAACACGATAACAAGACCAACTCCGGTTTCCTGAGCATAGTCCACACCTTTTCGCGAGACTCCATATCCGTCTTCGTTCCGGTCAGGAATATAGTAGTCTATGTTGCTGTAGAACTGCTGGAGGAAGCGGTATACTAAGGCTACGGCAGTGCAACCATCCACATCGTAGTCGCCATAGACGAGGATGCGTTCCTTTCGTCCGAGGGCTTCGTTGAGGCGGTTCACAGCCTTCTGCATATCCTGAAACAGGAAGGGGTCGTGCAGATCTGTAAGCTGAGGACGGAAGAACTTGCGTGCTTCCTGCACACTGCCTATGCCTCGTCCTATCAGGACGCGAGCAAGGACAGGGCTTATCTTCAGCTCCTCTGCCATTTCCCCCGCAAGCTTCAGCTCTGCATCGGAAGGCGGATTATAGTTCCACTCGTAGTTCATCGTGAATAATGACGCTTGGAACTACTTGATGTACTCTGCCAAATCTGTTAGACGCATGTCGCCTTTGCGCAAGAATGTATCGTGCATGGCAAAGGCTGCGGCAAGTTCGTGATGGGTATGACCGCCTCTCTTCTCTGCATATTTCAGGTAGTCCTGCAACATGGGACGATAGTCGGGGTGTGCCACCTTGATGAGTTCCTGTGCTTTCTGCATGTCGCTCTTATGGCGGAGGTCAGCCACACCGTACTCCGTAATGACTGCGTCGATGTAGTGATTCGTGTGATCTATGTGACTGGCGAAGGGCACGATGCTTGAGATGGCACCTCCCTTTGTGGTGGAACCACAGGTGAAGATGGTGAGATAGGCATTTGCAGCGAAGTCGGCCGAACCTCCAATTCCGTTCATCATCTTGGTGCCGCAGATCTTGGTGCTGTTGACGTGACCATACAGATCACACTCTATGGCCGTATTCAAAGCGCAAACTCCGAGTCGGGCTATAACCTCAGGACAGTTGCTTATCTCGGAAGGACGCAAAACCAACTTGTCCTTGAAGAAGTCGATGTTGTCGTAAATGTCAAGCAGACACTCGTTTGTGACGGTCAAAGAACATGCTGAAGCGGAGAGGACGCGTCCTTGCTTCATCAGTCCGACTGGTGCATCCTGCAGAACTTCCGTATAGATGTTGAAGTTGGGCACTTCCGGACATTGTCCGAGAGCACCAAGTACTGCGTTTGCCCCGCTACCTACTCCACTCTGCAGGTTAAGGAAAGTCTTTGGTATGAGACCCTTCTTGAGGTTGAGCAGAAGGAAGTCTGCCACATTCTGACCAATCTGAGTGGTGATGGGATCCGGGTCTTTGAAACTGCGAGCCTCGTCAGGAACATTACATTCCACTACGCCTTTGATGCGGTCCGCATCCACTTCGACATAAGGTTTGCCTATGCGATCACTCGCTTTGGTAATCATGATGGGAGTGCGGAAAGGATGGTCCTCTATCTCATAAACGTCGTGAATGCCCTTACTGTTGGGGCTGTGGAATGCGTTGAGCTCCACAATGATGCCTTCTGTGGCGAGACGGCAAACAGTGGGGCTGATGCCTCCTGCTGCTGTGAGGTAGATGCGGGCCTTGTTTCCAACTTTCTCCAGAGCGCAGGCCTCAATGATGGCCCAGTTCACGGGACCGAGATAACCCTGACGAATCTGGGTTGCCATGTTCGAGAGGTTCAGGTCGGAATAGTTCAGGGTGTTGTTGTTGACGTTCTTGCGGAAGTCGGGATTGGTGGTGTAGGGTGCGCGGAAGTCGATCGCCATAGCGTTCGAGAGGTCTCCGTCGCAGCTCTGACCTGTGCTGGCACCTGTGAAAATGCTGATTTTGAAAGGTCTGCCTGCTGCATGTTCAGCGACGGCTTTCTTTGCAATCTCTGCTGGTGTACATTTCGCGACGCCTGCTGGTGTGAAACCACTCAGGCCAATTGTTTGTCCATTTTGGACAAGGGCTGCCGCTTCGGCAGCGGTAATTCTATTGAAATCCATGATGTGTTAGTTTATATTTTGCGCACAAAGGTACAAAAAAAAATGGAGAAACACTACCTTTGTAAGCCTTTTTAACACACATCAATGTTTATTTACGTCCGAATAGGCTCGTTTTTATAGAAAGTGCGATAGTTTTCGGCCATCAATTCGCACAAAATAGTCACTTCGAGCCCCCTTTTTTCTGCCACATTATTATATAATTCGCAGATAGGAAGTCCCTCGTCGGCATCAGTTTCGAGCAACATCCTCTCGATTGGGCAAGCACGCAAACTCTCCTCATTATGTTGGAAGCCAAAGCCAACAAAGAAGCCTGCATCGAGCAGAGAATGCAGTTGCTGAGGCTTACCTCGAAAGCCGTGAAGCATCCACGACTGCTTGGGTCTCAACTCTTTACGAAGGTGAAGAACCTGATCGAAGGCTTTCACACAATGAATGATGAGGGGTTTCTCCAGCTCCTCGCTCAAAGCAATCTGCTGCATGAAAACTTTCTCCTGTACCTCCATCGAAGGCCCTCGCAATCCGTCAAGCCCGCATTCTCCAATCGCAAGCTTGCCAGAAAGGTCTGGAACGGCAAACGTTTCGTCTGCC